>Ga0268261_10004354_pt1 | contig 10594 bp, 6 predicted proteins | sample TergutNc150P1_FD_190353 | JGI IMG/M metagenome (GOLD analysis project Ga0268261, IMG submission 190353) | Nasutitermes corniger P1 segment gut microbial community from laboratory colony in Florida, USA - Nc150 P1 (SPAdes) (version 2) | ecosystem: Host-associated > Arthropoda: Insects > Digestive...
CAAGAAATAATGGGTTCAATCCCCGCAGTATTAAGAAGATTTATCTTCTCCAAAAAATCGAACCGTCTATAAAGTTCACCTAGCCTACAATTTACAGAACACCGGCTGTAGGACCCGTAGCTTGATGCTGAACGTACATCTCCATCCAGCGTTCAGTTTAATAATGACTAGCAATAGATGTCCACTTATCCTATATATCGTTCTGACATGCAGAAGAAACATCTTAAAATTTACTTTAGTTTCATTTACATAGATGAAAGTACGGAAGCCATCTCTGCTCTTGGGTTTGGACTGTAGACAGAACAAACAGAGGGAGTGTAATATAGGGTATCCCACTACCTACCAAACCAGGCATTTCTTTAATAATTCTAAAACTAATAAAGATATTGCAACGAAACAGACACACACTACAGACACATTCCTCTTCATTTCTCACACAACGAACGTACTCCTGTTCAAATCTCGCTGCAATATCTTCATTGGTTTTAGAATTATTAAAGAAATCCGGGTTTGGTAGGTAGTGGGACACCCTGTATAAAGAGATATACAGTATGCCAGCAAACACTCCGATGCTCTGAACTATATTCTGACTTTGATACAGTCATGAACCGTAGGTAACAGATGGTAAACACCAGACCTCAAGGTAGTGTCCACGTACATTAAGAATTTTTCCGTCCGTGGACCAGATTAGATTATGAAAACGACAGACAAAACCGGAGATATAACAAGCGTCCATGAGAGGTTTGATAATTCCATAGACTTTTTTATATTTCAGGCTTTCGGAGATGATAAGCGGTGCAACGGAGTTACAGACTTTGCTTGCATCGGAAGTATAGTAGAAATTCCGTATTTTGCTTGAAAGAATCGTCCATCGAATCATGGACGAAACGTCTGATAGCCACACAGTGAAAGAGACATACTTTACATAACCACGTAATTCAATATTTTCTGTTCATACAATTTAAATATGACACTATTTCTTGAAGGAAACTTTGAAATTTCAACTCAAGTCCACTCCCGATTCATGTATGGGGCACCACATTTCAAGACAGCTTACAGCAAATTCCTGTGCGATTTTATTTTCGATTGTACACAATTCAAAATATTCTGCCAGTCTTAGTTTTTCTTAATTAACAGCAGATGATTTAAGTTACATTAAAATGAAAGTAACCGATATTGATAAATTTATCAATTCGAAATGTTTCGTGCAATGCGAGCATGTATTATGATAACACTTTGGTAGGACAAAACAATATATATTAATGGCAACCTGACACGAAATTTGTAACTAGAACAGGCATGTTTGACCTAATTATTTATTTAAGAAATAGTTACATTCTCTCTAACATGTACGAGTAATTTTGTTATCAGTACAACCAAGTCAGTGCAGTGACATTGTACAAACAAAAATAAGGCTTAATAATATAAAATAATTATGTAGTGCCTCCACAGGTTAGGCAGTCTCTCATAAACTTGATTTTCTTACAATGACCTTCTACCAGTAATATTTTCGATCCGGCAGTGAGTGGACCTGTTGTGTACCTCTAAATGCTGGATGCAATCGATTTATATCTGTAAATCAAAAATCGATATTGTCTCACGGCGCTCCGTTATGTAGGAAAGTTTGCTGTGAATAAAATATTGTGTTTGGCATTCTTTAAAATGCTGAGAACTGCAGCCAGTAGCCAAACTGCTCAATGAATTGGTCAATAGAGTAAAAAGAATTTTAAAATACTATAGGAATATGACAAACATATCCTACACCAATAAAGTGTATTTTTCGTTCATTACAACGATAATATCAACACGACATCATAATAAAATATTCTAATGAGGAGGAAGTAGGTAGTAATTTAAAACGACAGGTACAGCTCTATACAGACCTGTCGTTTGGTCAACTGAGATGTTGAATACTGACCCAGACAATTTTGGAATATCTGCATTGCGTGTAACTGCTCAGCTCGATCAAGTTCCTGTACCAACAAAATTTTAAACGCAATTCAAAAACAACACCCAAGTTTTGATATTGTAACAAAACAACCGTTCCAATTGAGACATAAAATTTCGATCGTCAGATGTTCCAAATGCAGATTTATATTATTGTTTTGTTGCTATTGTCTAGTGGCGCTGTGAGCGGTGGTTTAGAGAAAGTGTTGAGACTAGCAGAATTCATAGCTGATATTTATCAGCAGTTTCCACACAGCTGTATTTTCATCATAACCCCTGAGGCACAACAGCAAGGTGAGGATTAATTTTATATTATTTACAGTAGTTGTGTGCTTGTTGTGAACAGAAATGTGCCGACAGAAACTTGGGAGGAATTGCGTACGTTTCCCTGAATAGAACAAAGAATTTTTATTTTGAAGTATGCAGTGTTAGTAAATGGGAAATCAATATGTTTTGGACATTTCATGTTTACCGGTTTCGCTAAAAATGTTTAATTTTACGATGGGGTTTTTGTTTGCAATTTGTAATTGGCTGGGTTTTCTGAATTTTATTTACAAACTACTCGGAAAGATGTTGAAATTTACATAATTGATTTTGGTTTCGTGAATGTTTAGACAATATTTATTGAAGACTTCGATATACTCGGCTCAAAACCCTTACGAAAGCCACTTATCTACCAAAAATCCTACATGCATTTGATATGGATCTATCCGGCCTTTAGAGTGTTTGGTCGGAAATTAACCGCATGTGTCATAGAGAATTTTTCTTACAACGACAGATTTTTAAAGCTCAGCTTGTGGACTGATCATTTCGTTGTCTGCGAATAATCTGCAAATATGCCGAACGGTTCAGATTATATAAATGTTTCGTACCTTGGTGTGACGCAGATATTTTCTTGGAATTTGTGTCCAGACATGTACTTGGTCTGTTTGGCATGCTATGTGTATCTAATGTGAAATATACTGTGCTGCCCCTTGCAATGCAGAATAACACAGCGCACCGCTCAACACGATAAACTTCACATGATACAGACACCTTTTGATCACACCGGTCCAGACAGAAGTTTGTACACTTGCTGCAGACAGAATATAAAGAGCAGCCAGCTTGTACTGGAAGTGGCTTACTGTTGCACAGTTTTAGTATTACTGTATTGTGAATTTATAATTTTATGTTTGTCAAATTTATGTAATTTAGTGTTTTAGTAGTTCGAGTGAAGAGTTATACAATAACTTGCTTAGTGTTTTGAATTATATTCTTGTTTTATCAGAATCCCTGAATTTGGTACCGCGGTGCCGAAACATGTAGCAGTGTGATAATTGTCATGAACTGTTATTTAATGGGGGCATTTGGTGTTTGTAGTGTTGATTAACCCTTTAAACGCCGAGTTAAATCCCATCTGCCATTTGCTAGTATTATTAGGAGATTTAATGTTTATGGGTCCGTGCATCGTAAGTATATTCCAATATATATCCAACAAGATGCAACGTTACACAGTTTATTTATATCTAGAAACTGCCCTACATGTTTCGGGTAATACTTTCACCCATCATCAGGAGCGCATACAGCTGTATCTACAGCATCTGGTATTTGTCACACCGTTACTGCTATCTGCCGCTATCGTGGAAAAGTTGGAATTGTAATGCTGCATCTTGCTGGATATATTGGAATACTATTAGGAGCTCAATATATTCTCCACATTAACAGGATAAGAGTTAATATCTGCAGGTGGAATATCGTGCATAGTAATTCATTCTTTTCTATAAAATTTGTATCTCTTCTTAACAATATGTTTATTTTTTGGAAACTATATTTGATTATATATAATTCAATATTTGGATACATACAACGTACACAAATTACTGATGATGCGAAAATTAATACTTAAATTTGCAATTGAATTGGCCTAAATATATTTCAGATTTGAGTTTAAATATATTATTTATGTTAGATTCCACTGCCATATACGTATATATCCTGTTTCCTGAATTTAGTCTTTCATATTTCATACCACATTTTAATATTATAACAGAATTGTGAATAAATCATCAGGCATCAAAATACAGTGTATAAAAACATTCACTTATGAATGAACTTACTTGACGAGCCAATGCCTCTTAAAAAGATAATAGATCTACACCCAACCAAAATAATCCCCGAACTTTATGCAAATCGAAAGGTCGTTACGATGTACATGAGACGTCGCCACGTGTCAGGATGAGCCATATGAGTCCAGTCTATGTACACCTACACTATAACTCGAAAATACATTTGATAATTCCTTTGCATCTTTGCCTTAGTCTTCCAGTTGATCTGTTTACCTCAGGGTTTCCACACCAATTCCTGTACAACTCCCTCTCTCCCATACCCTCCACACTCCCCGCCTCCCCATCCCTCTTGATATGATCAGCCGAATAAAATTTCGTGATCAGTACAGATCATGAAGCTTCTCTTTATGCAAATCCACCAGTCACCCGTTGCCTCATAGCACTCACACCAATTTCATTAACACGCTATTCTGAAGCCCCACACTCTGTATTACCCCGTCAAAGCGAAAAACACATTTACTTGTTTAATTCACAATACATTTACTTGTTTAATTCACAAACAAGGCAATTGACAAAATTATTTTTCATATTACTTTAAATTTTACATTTTGTACTAGCAAACCGAAAGACACATACTCTGGAACAAGACGTATCAGGTACTTTTGGGTCTAATCTACACTTAAATTCTTTATTTAATTTATATAATTGAAAATGTAATTCATGCTTTCCAGGTTTCTCAACAACAGTATTGATGCAGTCAGTTCGCAACTACTTAGTATATAAATATGTTCCTATTATGGAGAATACATTCAGAAGTGGCACCAGAAGGAGCTGCGTTGCTCGGCTGTCAATATACGTTGTACTGAGAGGGAATGAAGAAACAAGACGCTATATAAATCAGGTTAGAATTGTATCAAAGCACTTTTTCTCATATAGAATATATGAGTGTATTTAAACAAAATGCACAAACTTTTAGACTATTTTTTTTTGTTTGTTGGCCATGCTTTGAGGCGTTTTGAAAGAAAGAAAAGTAGGTCGTTTTTAACTAAGCTAAATACAATATTCAATTTTTTTTTAAATAAATTATACCGTCTCTGAACTAACAGATATGACAGCACTTGATAATAGAATGTTCGTACTACACAGTCAGAGGTCATTGCCTGTTTCTAAATTTCATTCAGAAATGAAAATTCCTCAGTAACAGCACACTCCCAATATAGAGTAGTATTTACACGTTCATATATTCATACACTGTGAGTTGGTCTGTCTCCCTATCACTTGATGTTGTAACGTAACTACCAAACTATATACAAGAGTATTTTCGTTGAGCAACTAACAATTTTCCATATTTCGTTTAACACAAATTGTACTATTATGTTCACAAAAGTCCGCCAATGCTATTCATCCTGAAACAAGTCAGTGCAGTCCCGGTCTTCCAACAGCCTACTTCAAGATTCAACCAGATAATGTCAACCATTCGATGCCTACGTTTACAAAGATTTTTTTGTTGTATATGGAGTTCAAAAGATATTTGCACCTCTCTTCTTCTTCAGGCATGCAACATGCAAAAATCATCTTATTCTCCTTGAATTCATTACCTGAGTAATAATCTCTTGGCTTTAATTAATTAATTAATTAATTACTTCTCTTACTCATTCCTTAGTCTGTCTTACGACAGGTCCATACCCATTTCAAGGCGAATACTCCATAAACTGCGAAATGCTTCCTATTCACATTTCCAATAGCTTCTGCATTCCTTGCGGCCATTCAGTAGCTGCTTACATTATATTCCTCGTCGTCTCATTAGTTCTATTTTTCCTTCAATAACGTGTTTTCCAAGGCAATTTCTACTGCAGGCGCTACAAGTTTATTTGGCCTTCGTCTTTTCATTTTATGCATTATACTTCTCTCCTCCTTGTCTTTATACAGTACTACATAATTTCTCACACGATTATACCAAATGATCTCCATGTTTCTCCAGCCGCACGTTTCATAACTATCCAGATGTCTACTCGTATAATTTACATTCCGAAGGGTCTAAACTTGCAGTATCTACAAACGTACGTTGTAAATGTAGCACACTACACTTCCCTCCTCAAATAAATAGCCAATTTGCTGGTCAAGGGTGGTCTCCTTTTGAATGTTGCTCTGGACATGGCATTCCGGGACATAATTTCCCGTGTATATCATTACTTTTTATTAAGCTACCCAAAATTGGAAACTATTTACATTCACTAGCTCTTTTTGATTTATTGTAATCTATGCTGAGAATAGTTTTCATTAGATTGTCAGTAACTTAATTTTTACAAATTCATTTCCCTTCTATTTTGCAAGTAAACGTAGTTCAAAAAACTAATAAGACTACAATACTTATTTATTCCGATATTTAGAGAAAAATATTATTAGTTAATTTAATATGTTTTTGTTCTAAACATACCATTTTCAAATTTTTATTTACACTTTATCAAAATCATGTACAAAGAAAGAAAAATGTGCATAATTTTTACAGTAATTTCACAAATATGTACTTTGAATCTGAAATACAGATATTTCACGATACATACACATTAACGAAATATAAATTTGTAACAATAACGAATATATTCCTATAAATTGAAACATCAAACATTTTCTTACAGGCGCTTTTAGATACAGATTCATCTAGAGCCATCTGGCTGCTGTTCCTGGACACCAACACGTCCCTGGAGCGGTTCTTCACCGACATCAACATTCCTTTCAACTGCCAGTTCCTGGTGGCTCAACCACAGAGTGACCACGTCGTCGTGCTGACGGAAGTGTACCGTGTTAGCCCCACACTTCCCCTGCAGACATGCAGTTTTGGTAACTGGACTGCTGGTGGCGGCCTCACCTGGCCCTCAGAGAGCCTTTACAGGAGAAGGAACAACCTACAGGGACATATCATTCGGGCCGCTCACATAAACGTAAGTCAAGATTTCTTCAATATCTACAGAACCTATTTGTTGCTATGAAGACAACTAAGTCAGAGAAGAGTTCAAGGTGGGTAGATACGAAACTCCATGCCTTTTATATGTGTGTGTGGTGGAGAGTAATATTAGTTATTGATGATTTCGAAATTATTTGTCAACAAGGACTGTCACGTCTAATATTAAAACCTTTAATGGATCTTCCACAAAAATCATATATAATCAATTTATTTTATGGATCCTTTAATTAACAAATGTTTTACGATGTACAGGAAGGACGCTCCACCGAACTGGTGTTCGATTTAAGGGCCTAAATACATCAGTTTCAGACAATGCCTCAAATTGGTTGAAGGACGAAGTATTTATCACATTCACAATAACCCAACACACAGAAACAAATGTATCCTACAGTATACATAAGGACAGGAGATCAAGAAAACATTTGGCAGTTACATGCAATTATTAAAATCATAAAACAACCTTTATTAAACAAGCATTTCTTTCCCTTATTTGAGATTTCTTCTTCATATTCCCATAATTACAATAGTTTTCATTTTCTTAGAAAACTGCGCGAAACACTTCGTGGCCTTGCCTGATATACATTATGTGCCTTAAAAGTAACTATATTTTCAAAGTTCAAGTGAAATCTTGGAAGAGAGACTCCTAACTATTTAATGTTTAATGCAATGTTACCGAAAGAACTAAAAAATATTTCAGTTTTCTGAAGGACGGGTGTCCCACAACACAACTCTGAAGGCGAAACGATCTTTCGGAGATATTGGATATTTTGAACAAATCTGGATCACATTGGAGGAGAAAATAAACGCAACGTGAGTAAAAGAATATTGTTTATAAAAGATCACTAACAATGTACATATAAGGATATGACTAATGTGGAGAAACCAGATTAATTTATAACAGTTTGAAAGTGGAGTAAGTTTGGTTATTATGGATAATGTACAAAGTATTTTGCCTCTGAGAGCAGAAATTTTCACAGATACTTAAACAGACTTAAAGTGCTTAAAATCCAACAAAATTACATACACTACAGTAATTGCTATTACTTATATATTTAATTTTTTCATATATTAAATAATGTAAAACAAGAAATTAGTATCCAAAAAACTACAACATTTTGTACCACAATTTTTATGTATATTTAACACCAATATTAATTCCTCACGCCTGCCAACAGCACTGTGGTCCACGTGACGGATTCATATGGTTCTAAGTTTGGAAACGGATCGTGGAATGGAATGGTGTCGCTGGTATACAGTGGGGTGACAGACATTGCTATCGGAGTCTTCACAGTGACGAGGGAGAGATTTGAAGTTGTGGCGTTCACTGATACATTAGAAATCTCAAGGTAAGGCATAATGTTTTTATATATTCTGTAAAAATAACTTATGTTATTTAATTTTTTTCTGGTAACACTCTGCCAATTTTACGGAATTTATGCCTGATGGTTTGAGTCTGTTGTTTATTTCCACAAAATACAGAGGCAGGTATTTTTCGAACTTAATTTATGCTTTTCTGCCATCCTCTGTTCATACGAGAACACAACGTGGGCGGCGTATTTTTCAATGTTTCTTTTTCTTTTACAAAAAACGTAAGAGCCTCCGTAGTCTCCGAAATTCAATCCTTTTAATTCTCTCCTGTTTCATTGGAGATTAATTTTTACTAATAATCAGACAGACCTACGTACGTCATTTTTTTCCTGTTTTCCTAAATATGTACTAAAACATCTGTTGGGAGGTCATGAGCACAGATAAGTGTGACGGGTTGTTGTTTTTTACAATCGGGAAAATAAACTTTTGATTATGTGGGGAAAAAACTACAGCCGTGGTCCTGACTTCAGAAGAAGGAGGCATGGGATTTACCCAAAACAGTAATAAACGCAATAATACAAGTTCTTATAAACAGGAGAACTACAACGCAATTTTATTTTTCCTTAGACTTATAAATAATTTTCTGTCATCACTACAAGCTGAGTGTTTTTATTAGGTAGGATGTCGTAATTTTCATTATTACAAAAAGCAAGAAAAAGCGTTCTAACTCAACAACATAAATTTGTCTTTCAGCTCCAGCATTTATATTCGTCTACCCAGCAGATCCGACATGGCTTGGAATCGATACATCACACCTTTCAGCTACGGCATGTGGCTGGCCTTAGCCATGGTCGCCTGTGCCCTTGGTGTCTGCCTTGCACTCACCAACTTCAGTAACAACAGCAAGCAGAGACTCTGTCTAATTGACACAGTATTCTATATTCCTTCAAGTTTGTGTCAGCAAGGTCTGAAGTCTCACAATCTGTATAAACCATTTATCATTTCTTTTATGCTCGTTCTTGTAGCCCTCTTCCTTATAGTTTTCTCCCATTCATTCTCTACTTCCTATTCCTTTCCAAACATTCCACAAATTTACTGACCAATATGACCTCTCTAATTAACATTCCCTGTTATTTTTTATTTTAGTGTCAGTTCCCTCAGCTCATTTATGTAATAATTCTAATGAAATTTAGTGCTAAATATACTTGCAAAGTCCTTTCAAAATATCGTTTCTTTTTGCCTTAGTTTTCATTTAAATTGAAGTCGTTAAGTGTGTGGTTTGAAGTTGGGGGGCAATATGGAGAGGCGAGAAACATTCTGTCCACATACTGCTAAAATCTTCGAAGACGCAAACTTGGAAAATTAAATTATTAAGGCATGTAAAAACAAGAAAGTAGTTATTGAAAGAAAGTACTAAGAAATGGAAGAATAGAGCGATGTTAGGTAAAACCCAATGGCGCAAAAGGGCTATAGATTAAAGAAAGGAATAATATGCCTTATAATTTTTCTATGTAGCGTTACCACACAAGTAAAATATAGAAAAGTGGAAAACAAAATACCTTAAATCTCTAGAATTTGGAATAATTCAGAAAAATGTCTGAAAACTGCCCAAGGGTTAACAATTCTACACGGACAGCACCAGCAACATAATGTGATTTTAAATAGGATATATATTTATTTCACTTACATAAAATATTCTTAAAATAAAAACAAATTTATTTATAAGCTTGAAATTATAATGAATAACTTAACTGGAGAAATATATAATTTAAAGGGTGTAGAGCAAACCAGACAGAACCAAGTGACTCTTAGAGCCAAACATTCACTATAGCTGTGGGATCCACCTGACTGCTACTCAGTCAGTAGCGGAGATTAATTCCGCGCAGTAAAAGGGCAGATTTTTTAAGTTGACTATCTCAAATATTTTCCAGAACAACAATCCTCATGTACTTTTACAAATTGTGCAGATGTACAATTAACGAATAACCACAGTTCAATTTATTATGCTACGATACGTCTCGTTTCAAATGTTATATATTTCGACAGCTCTTAGGAGCATTTCCAGTGGGTGCAGTTTCTTTCTTTATGAAATTAGCCGCCCTCAGGGACACAATAAAAAATCAACTTGTTTTGATTCTTTGACGTTCTGAAAAGTAAATTTTGTCCCTGAAGATAATATACACGTGAATGAAAGTACTTGTACATCACATTGTAATAGAACAAGTTCCGTTTGTATCACAACTCAACCCGCCATGTACTTCAGGTCAGCCATACGGACTCAAAAGCGCATCAGGTCGGATTGTGATCTTGACGTCATATATGACGTCAC
>Ga0268261_10004355_pt1 | contig 10593 bp, 9 predicted proteins | sample TergutNc150P1_FD_190353 | JGI IMG/M metagenome (GOLD analysis project Ga0268261, IMG submission 190353) | Nasutitermes corniger P1 segment gut microbial community from laboratory colony in Florida, USA - Nc150 P1 (SPAdes) (version 2) | ecosystem: Host-associated > Arthropoda: Insects > Digestive...
CCCTTGCTGCAGACATATCATGCCTGTTTTTACTTGCAAGTTGACAGTGGTCTGTCAACCAGGAGACAGTGATAGGGAGAATTATCTAGAACAATTACTGGCTGAGGTGGAAAGTTGGATATAAGTTTCTTGGCTCCTCACTTCTCGAAATTTGTTGCGTTCATTTGTCCATGGTAGTCTCCTGCTTCAAGTCCAGCCTTGTAAATGAGAAGTGCACAGAAGATGAAATCCACCAATTCCCCCTACATGCAGCATTATAAGCCTGTTTCACAAGTTCACATGAGTATGGATGTCCACGACTTCACATTTTGCCAACATTTAAGGAATGTTAAGTTGCTGTCTGTCAATGTCTTGTTCCTGTAAAACATCAAGTGTCCATTATCCCAATACTCCTGTATTTCCTTCAGGTACCTTGACCTCCAGGTAACAATGTCTGCTCTCTCTACCAGAATTTTTCTCTTCAACTGGCATTTCCTCCACATAATTCCTACACCCTTGTGTTTCTGATAACACAATTGCCAAAGTCATACACAAACACAACATTAGGACTTGCCTGGGGTTTTCAGAAGATATTCTGGACTATTAGCATTTCTCACCCTGTGTTGTATCCAAATCCTTCAGATGGTTCATCAACATATCCATGTAAACATGACTGCCCTGCCCTTCAACAGTATTTTCTGCCCTGCTTCCTTGTCACATGTCTCAATAACATCTGCTACAACTTCCATGCCCTTAGGGTGAATAGTTTTATGATGTAGGGGATACAATATATATTACACTCTACACAAACACACCAAAATATACACTAACACACTAAATATTCACAAAAGTAATATGTACATATATTTACATACACACACACACAGCAAATACAAGCAACACTGCACAGTTCACCATGTTTAGATCGTCTAAATGCTATAGAAATCTCCAAATGTTCTAGTGGCCAATGTATGTGGGACCGGTATTTTTCACTGACATCTAGTGCCATAAAACAGGTACCAGCCTCACAACCTGATCCTCCCTGTTGCTTGTTCCTTTCAACACTTCCTCACCCACCAAGTCACAATTTACCATAACTAGACAGTACATAACTGTGAAGGCACAGACTGAACAGTAAGTTACTCACAATACCTACAAAATGGCTGTTTCTGTTTTGAATGTTAGTAACTGCCAAATTATGTTTGTATAATGTTTTGTCAAATAAGATTCAACAACACTCATGTTCCCACAACTAGCAGCAACATCACTAGGACATGTATAGTACACATGTTCCCACAACTAGCAGTAACATCACTAGGACATGTATAGTCCACATAGAGCTAAGGAAAGAAATTACAGCTGTTTACTCCACCTCTCCAACATCATGCCACTAAAAACAGTTACAGCTGCACCTTCTGTTCAGTATCCCTTGTCTGAAACATGTTCCTATGTGTCAAAATGTCCAGAGGAATAAAACAGCTCTGAACACTGGTGTATTACACCATGCATCAAACATCAGGAGCTCTTCCTACAGTGTCCAGTGTTACAAAATTTCCACCTTACAGAAACTGCTATACGTGACAGCTTGTGATACCGGTACTGCAATCTTTTTCCTACATTTGATGACCATAAAAGTACACAAACATAAATATGCATTTGCCCAGGTAAGAAGCACAGTTGACTAGAAAAGGGCAGTATCGAATGATTCATAGTGGTGAATTCTTATCCAACAGCAGAATGTGACTATCAAATATAGAAATTCAATTTTTATTTCAATTTTCCTTCAAATGATGGCGACAGAATTAAACTATTCAAACAGTGGCAACCTAACAAAAACATTCACACACTGGCAATTGGATGCCAACAACCAAACAACAGTGTTCAAACAGTGACACCTGAACTACTGAAACTAAATAAAACTACTTGATTAATGTCAACAAATTGTTACCAAAAATAAGTAATCTGGTATAGATTAGATTATTAGATGATACAAAACATATGCATTTATCAGTCCTACATCACTTCTTCAACTTCAGTCAGCATCAGTTTTTGGACCCACACACTGTTTTTACCTCTATAAATCAACAGAGCTCAAGCAGTATACAGCGACTTTATGGGCGGGTTTGATTACAAGGTGAGCCAGGACAGTTGTCACTGCAGTATCTCACTAAACTGGAAAATGAGAATATATTACAAGGTGCAAGTCAAAAGTTTCCAGACTGAGGGAATGTAACACTTTTAGTCTCACGTCAGTTACAGTTCAGTATTCTCATTCAAAGGGACCCCTTCTTAGTTTAAACACATTACGCAGTGTCTCTCCCACAGCTAGAAACATCTCTGAAACACCTGTTTTGCAATGTGCTCCAGTGCTGCCTGCGATTCAGCTTTGTCTTCATGATATCCTTGAATCTTCACCCCTTTAACCATGTTTCTATCTCTGAGTACCAGAACACGCCATGAAGACTAGGATGGAAAAGTAGAGAGGCCAGATACCACCACCATCTTTCATTGGTTAGGCACCAGAAAAAGCCGTGAATCCGTGTGCCATGGCATGTTGTCATGATGCAGAAGCCAGTCCTGTGTATGCCACTTGTGGGGCATTTTCTCCCAACAGCTTCCATAAAAACTCTTAGTATTCCTATGCAGAACTGTTGATTCACAGGCTGGCACTGAAGAAAAAACTCTTTCTGAAGAATTGCCTCTCTGTTCAAGAAAACAGAAAACAAAGCCTGACTTCATCTGCCTCAACTCTCTTACATGGCAGAAGGATGATTCTTCCACTGGGATGACTGTTGCTTTGTTCCTGGGTCATAACAATAAACCCAGTTTTCATCTCCAGCTCTGAACCGAATGGAAGTCTCTTTCCTTTTTGGCCTGTTCTTGTAGGCCCTTGCACAAAGAAAGTTGGTTTTGTTTCTGGTCATCTTTCAGCAGATGGGCACAAATTTTGCAGCAATCTGCCTCAAATCTTTGGTTCATCATGTACTACACGATGTGCCTAGAATGTTGCTATCATCATCAAACATATGCAGCCCTCATAATTGACTCGACGCATATATTCCACATTTTCACCAGACTGACTTCATGATGGAGGACCTGAACATTCAAAACCCCTAGCTGAAGTTTGGTGACACAAAACATGAATACCATTCAAAGTTTGTACTGTACTCATGGCGTCGTCATAAAAGGCTTTTATAAGCGTTCTGGAAGTCTCAGAAGCTATTTTCCTAAGTTTCAAACAAAACCTGTAGCAAATTCTCTGCTCTTTATGGTATGCCACTTCACTAAACTATGACAATCACAGAAAGCATGCAACATGAACACACTTAAATGTCAACTGCAGAACATAACATTAAGTTACAATGATGGTCACCATACTAATTCGCAATAAATTAATTCACAGGTACCTTCTACAACACAGCTGCCTTATACCCAGTTAGCACTCCCAGTGATCAGTCCAAAAACTTTTGGCTGGGACCTCACATAAAAGATAATATGGGATAGCTGCTCAGCCAGTAATGTGGCCACTTAGTGACAAGACAGCCAGGTAAGCGAGACTAGCGCAGTTAATACAGTCAATGACTAAAGACGGACACATAGAATTTAATTATAGAAGGTAAGCCCAAACAGCTAACTTAATACAATGACTTGCTACAGACTGGATAACTGGAGTTATATTATACGAAGTCAGCTACAGTACCTCAGTAAAATGACTGGCTACAGAATGCACAAGCAGTATGCAATTATACACAGCACACCAGGGTATATGACTAGTGGCTGGGCACCTGTGCTTCAAGTATAAGAAATTACCCATAGCAGCTCAACTGGTAGTGACCAGCGACTGGCTTGACGTGCATGAACTGATAAGACGTGATACAGTATAGTGCAATCAGTACAGGGCCTGAGTAGGGTAGTGCAATGAATATATGGCCAGGGTGCTCATAGGATGACTGGTATTCCATTCTTAGCATGACTGGCGACTTTCATTTTGAGTACTGCACCCAGACAAACACCGGGACTCATCCACCATTCACCATCGAGTCACAGTTTACAACTCCATGGTGCTATACCTCCATTCTCTCATACGTTGCAGAGTACGATGTTTAATGAAGCATAAAGACAAGTTTACCTGTACTTCTTGTACAAATAGATGGCATTGTATAAAACATTGGACTGTAGAATGCAAGCAAAATGTCATAACCAATAAATCTGTACGAACATGTGAAAAGGAAATAACCACATCATTTCCATGACTTGGTGTTCACGTATGAAAATGTTCCCCCTATTAAACAGCACAGAATCAAGAAGGCACAAATTATGCCAGAAGGATCCAACACATTATCAAAATGACACATTCTCAACAGGGCTCTTTGCTCAGGGTGGATTCAGTTTGTACATTTTGTAACCACAGTACCTCAACAAAAAAGCACATTCAATGATACAACTTCTAGCTCTGGAATAATTAAAAACAGAAAAAATAAAGAAAGCAAAAGAAAACATCCTTCCTCTTTTTCGTGTAAGTTATACTGTCTTATTCCTAATCCTTAACATTATTAGGCTATCAGCTATGTCACAGGTGGGTCACAAACCAATGTTTTGGAGACCTGCTCTACTGCCATCATCAGGGTCAATGCAGTAAGAAACCCCAAGTTACACACACACACACACACACACACACACACGCACACACGCACACACGCACACACGCGCGCACACGCACACACACACAGAGCCTAAAAATCAGTCTATTCATCACTGTTTAGTTCTGAACGGCTGACGGGTCAACAAGGAGGTAGGAAAGTGAGGCCAGAATGTGATCAGGTCTGTTCAACCTCAAGGTCTTACATGATCTGAGTTCAAAGCAGGACACACAAGGTCATCAATCTTTGTGTATGCTCAATTGTAAGTTAACCTGTACTGTGTTCTCTCATAATGGCCTTCTTCCCACTGTCCATCTTGATTCTCCAGAAACCTGCCCTCCTTGTCCCAGCATTGTATAAGTTTGATGATGGGGTTCCATACCTGGTATCCTTGAAGAGAAATTTTTTTGTAATATAATTGCTATGTGGCTATGGTTCAACATGACAGTTTGGACAATGCACCATTAAATGAAGAAGCTCTAATCTGACAGCAAAAGCTCTATGGTGGGAGCAGGTTTACATAATTCAAAGTGTACCTTTTATCATGTCCCTGAGCACAGAGCCAGGTGATATCCCAGTGGATGCAGGTTGTTATACAATAAAGCTCCTGTGGGTAACTGTTTTCTCTACACCTGTCACCTCCAATTGTTTTCATATTGAAATGTAACACACTTTATATGCCTTGTTGACAGATACCTCATGAGGCACACCACAATCAATGCCATCCTCAGCAGGCAAACGGATTCCGATTCTGCGGGGGCTTAAATTTATAATATTTTCAACTGCATCATCAAGGATACGCTGGGGTGACTCCAGATGATCGCAGCTAAAACATTTGGTAAGTTACAAAATATCGTGTGCTCCGAATGAACAAGGTATGCGAGGCGGACACCAATCACCAGCATACAAACCCTTACCCTTTTAATTTTTCGACGAGAATGAGGTAATGTAACCTACACTAGTGAAAATGAAAATATGAACGTCGAATATACGGTTTATGAAAAATATTATCTGGCAACGTCGGAGTGAAATGTGAACCAGTGAGGTGGCTGGTATGAAACGGTAAGAGGCGTTACAGGAACCTGATCAAGACATATTTTAGGTTAACCTCACATTAACTTCATAAAACCGAAAACGTATTCTGCACTTTTACCGCCCAAAGCATACAGCAGTCCCCACCTATGAAACGAATTCATGAGGGTTACTAAGCATTTCCTGCAAAGCATTTTCAGATATTACGACGTATGTACGACACATTTCTTTACCATCTTATGTGGATTAAATGCGTATATTTGTCTCCCTAACATTATTCACGTTCACTTAAATACAATGATTTGCATTTCGAGAATCCTACGACAGCAAAAACGAACATATGATCAAATACACTCCAAATTGTAAGAAATCACAGCACTCACCTTCACTTTCATGACGTACCTTTCCAACCACATTCATCATCTGTGATCACAGACATCCGAACCAACTACTGGCACACATGGTTACTCGCGTCCACGAATCATCATCTAAAATAACAGGAATATGCACGAGTAGTAATCTGTGGCAATGAAATATCTTACCTGTGAAGTTAACTGGAACATGGCATTTGTGCGGTTGGGTTTGTACACGTTAACCTTTGTAACGGCACTTATAATCCAAGAGCTCGAGAAATGTTACAGCGACATATCGTCAGCCACGGTAAGGTATATCGTTCCGTTTATAGCAGTACGTATTATGTTACTAAAGTAAATGGTTAAGATTTGAGAAAGAGGTTATATACGAATGTGTAATCTGTTATCGGTGTACTGTTATGTCGAACATTTGAGGATAACACAGAGTATTCAGTTCTTCTAGAATATTTTGTTGCCAATGAGTAAGAGTATCCCGACGCGTCGAGGAAACGTAATGCTTCATATTCACGGATCCATATCTCTTCGACCGTTGATGATGAGGACACTTCGTTCCTTCGAAACGTCGTGATCTGATTATCCATTGACGTAGAGTCATAGCCCACAAGAATAAACTCACAGTTACACTGTTGCGTACACTTCGAAGGCCTCCTTAAATCCAGTCACCAAATGAGGCTGGTAGTGCCAGCACTAAGGCTTAAGTAATGTTCGTTTTGAAAGTAGAAAGCTATAGTGATTTTTGGATTTTTATAAGTAACAGGAAGGGACAATGTAGTTAGCGGGCACTTGCATGCATATGTGTCACTACCGCCGTTGGTCATGCCCCTTTATGAGTGGCTAATAATTCTGAGGTAGTCAATAAATTCCAACAATTTTTTGGAACTGAAAGCTCATTACCATATTAACATGGACCTACACCTGGGCCATCGTATGAGCCAGATGAATGCAGTCCACACCCTCTCATCCAGTTTTTTTAAAATCTATTTTCATATTAACACCACAGGTGCGAGGGGATCGTTTCAGAGCTCATTCTTTCAACTCATTCTTTCCATTTCCTTCTAAAGTAGTGTATAATATTTGGTATGGGTAAATACAATTTTTTTTTTTAATTTGTGGTAGAAAATAATCCTGTCCAGCTCACGAGTCACATTTCAGCTGATATTATTACTACTACCTGTGGTGCGTGATTCACTACCGTATCATACTGTTGAGCTAGGAAGTGCTTTTTAAATTTTAATTCTTATGCATTTAAATTGTTTTGTCATGCTTTGAAAAGTCTGTAATTACTGTTTGTTATCTGTGACTTTTCTTTCAGTGTGTGAATACATAAGAGAAGAAGAGATCACCACAGTTATGTAAAACTGTAAAATCAAACTGCCAATATTATAGCACAGTTATGTTGGATGATAGCACCTGTATTAGTGAAGTGACATCGGCTATTAGCAGAATCAGAATGCAGTCAAGTAATACTAATAAGACTGCATTATCTTCCAGTGATGACATAGACTTGGCATCACAGTCACCTAATACTCTTGTCAACGACTACCCCGAAAGTCCATTAAGTAACGACTTCAGGTGAGGCTGCTAATGGTAATAAGTTAGTTATGAAGACCTTAGACTTAATGGAACTGTCAAATGAAAAGGCAGAAAACCATAGAGACTCTTGATGCTGTTTGCTGACATATATGTTCTGCATGAATAGAATGACATACAGATGCTTCAGAATTTGTCACTAAAATGCTTGATGGTTGTACATAACACATTATGTTGATATGCTGTCAGTGTGTTTACCCCATAGTGAAAGTTCATGTTTCATAGCACAGAACAGCCACTGTTATATAATGTGTCCTGTTATTCATGTGTGGGGAGTGTATCCATATTGAAAGTGCTGAAGTAACGTGCCTGGATGTTTTCAAAAAATCCGAATCATACTTCTCTTAACGAGAATTATGTCGTTCCATGTATATGTCTTAGAGCGATATGACATATGCATGGTTCGATGTGACGCGCAACGCTGGAAAATGTAGCACAAATCCCGCTACGGGGTACATCGAACCATGCTTATGTCATATCGCTCTACGACATATACATGGAACGGCGTAATTCTCGTTAAGAGAAGTATGATTCGGGTTTTATTCCAATTTGGTGCTTCTGGATACTTCTCGAGAAACTCTTTACAATATTGCAATGTCTCATCGCTCACATTGCATTTGACGTCCGACATTATGGCTATATTATACCGATGGCCTCACTGTTCCATGTCACGCGCAGCACTGCGACGGACAATGGCTAATCTTAGATAGTTATTGTGCCTCATTCAAGTTGCTATGTCACGTGGTACGAATGAGTGTATTGATATCCAATTCTCATATCGCGAATGACACGTGACCGGAAGCGCATTATCGTGGCGCATTGTGTTATCGCGTTGTGACGTCATTATACACGTGTTTTATTTTTGTGGCTGTGGTCTTCACTTATGGTCTTAACCTGTGGCTACCATTGAGGTGGGAGCACATGTGGGGTGGGGTCCAGTCCACCTTGGGACAGTACTTGCCATAGTCAAAAAATTTAAGTTTTGGCAGGATGAAAATTTTAAGTTGTAAATAGATGTATAAATGGATAAAACACAGAAATCCATCAACCTATCCCTACAGTTTGGTGTAAATAATTTAAAACAAGTAAAATAGATTCATTGTTTTTCTAGGTTGAGGGACATAATGCCTTCTGGTGCTGCCTCCATGAATGCTTCATGTTTTAAGATTCCTGTTATTGGATATGAAATATTGGAAGAGAGAGCCCGGTTTACTGTGAGTGTATTGTTTGTATCAGAAGTCAGTCATTGTCATACTCTATTCTCTCCCTGCCATACACACAAACACAGATTTGAGTTGGCTAGTAATTATTTCTGTCTGCATGATCTCCCTTTGGACACAGACATTAAAATTGTGTCCAGTCTTTTCACAGCTGCTGGTTGCTTATATGTCAGCAGCTGGTGATACTCTTATTATTCTGATGTTACAGCGTTCACACCTGGTTCAATACTTTTAGTGGCAAATTGCAGTGTTTCTGAACTGTGATCCACATGCTTTTGTTGGCATTAAAGTATTATTATTTTACAACAAATATGAAAGGTATTCTTTTACAACTAGTGGATTATTTATAACATCCTTTTAGCCAGTCAGTAACTGTGTTACTCTTCATTTGAGCTATTGTAGTGGTTTCAGAAGATTCAGACAAACAAATTAAACAAGGTCATGCTGGCAAGAGAAAACACAGAACTAAACAAGTGCACGAAAACCTGATACAATTAAGAGGCTGGAAAGTGGTGAAAGCTGAAGAGAGGTTATGGCTTCATACAACATTGGATCGTCAACTATCTATGCTATAAAGAAACAGAAGCACCAGTTATGATCATGCATGGCATCAAGTGAAAATGTAAGGGACCTTTTCAAGTGACAGACATTAGTGAATTTGGACAAGGTATTATATATGGAAATGGACAAATGGCATACTCCTCTGATTAGTTGTGCAGCCCAAGTATAGGAGCACTAACGAAATGTAATCTGAAAGTTCTGAGGTCATTAGAGATACCTTCTGATAATCTGTAATATCCAATAATCCAGCACATGTCTGCATGCGGGAGAAATAGGATTTTACTGTAATATGCCAATTCAAGATTTTCACAGCAGTGATATTGAAGATCAGACTCTTTGGGATATTGCAATATGTTGTGGGGTAAATAGTTCATGATCTTTCAGAGGTTCTTTTTGGCTTTGTGGACTGCTTGAGTCTGAAGATGAAGGCAGAAGACTCTGATTTCTTTAAATGTCAGTAAGTATTTACCCCATGACAAAGAATAACGTTTCAGATGACATTCATATTCATGCAGGTAACAGGTTTGCACTTCATCATTGGTGCTGTTTAATATGAGATGGATAGAGACTGGTCCTGGCCAATGTATTGTTGTACAGGACTGTGAATCATGAAAGGCTGAGGACCACTGGCACACTGAACCGTCTTTATATGACTACAGGATGAATGCTGCTTGCCACGTAAGGTACTGGGGCAGCTTCTATAGTTTGTCACTCTGCCAGTGGGCCATATTCACAAGGGTTTAAAACTGTTCATCCTTCTTCATAAAATCTCAACTAGCCTTTCAGCTAGTCACCATTAGTGTCATACCCAGTGAAAAACTGTTTTGTGGGAGACTTTACAGAACTGGCATATATAATTTATTTTTTTTTTTAACAGGTTTATAAGCTACGCATTGAGAACAGTGTTACTGGTGACTGCTGGTTTGTGTTTAGAAGATACACAGACTTTGTCAGATTGTTTTCAAAGGTGAGCTCGATACATAGATCACATTACAACTTTGTAAATAATAATGTATCCATTATTGATGTTGTACATAGGGTCTTTCATGTTCCTGGCCCAAGTGACTAACTCCACAGATGAGAATCCTTCTTGAGAAGCTCATATTGTGGCTAGTGCAGCGTTACCCTGTATTTTATGCTACCCAGTGGTCCATGGCTATATTAACCTGGATTGTATCTATCCTGGACCCGTTTAAA
>Ga0268261_10004356_pt1 | contig 10593 bp, 6 predicted proteins | sample TergutNc150P1_FD_190353 | JGI IMG/M metagenome (GOLD analysis project Ga0268261, IMG submission 190353) | Nasutitermes corniger P1 segment gut microbial community from laboratory colony in Florida, USA - Nc150 P1 (SPAdes) (version 2) | ecosystem: Host-associated > Arthropoda: Insects > Digestive...
CATATATATATATATATATATATATATATATATCGCGTTTCTAGCACATTGTATTCGAAAGGGGCGTGTCTATGACACCAGTAAAAATATAAATCAGAAAAGAATGTGGACAACGGACATAATGCCCATGCCTGCTGGATATCGACTGATATTAATTTCACTTTCCATTCTTTGTCTCTTTTTTTAATTTTCTTGCCTGAGTTTGTAATTCTAGTATTGTATTATTCTATTATTTTCCACTTCCATAAAAGTCTAATCATTTATACATCTCCTCCTCTGCCTGAAATTTCAAAGAATTTCAAACATTCCTTACGTTCAATGTCTAGTGATTTTCTGTTGTACATTATAAATTATTCTGGCTTGACAATTACCATTAGTCAAATCATATATCCAGTATCTGACGTACAAATTTATTCTGTAATTTTTTTCATTAAATTACACACAAATACGTCAACTTACAATCAAACCAAGTTAGTTTTAAATATGGGAAATCTGTGTCAATTTTATCACGTTCCACAAAATTGTTTGTGGTTAATAGTTGATAATACTGATGTCTCTATTTCAAATTGCCGTATCCAGAAATTTAACGCCTATTTTCTATAGTAGCGAAGGAAAAACGAAGTATTTTGGAGCAATCCATAGCGTGCAATTGAGTAATTTACATGACAGTGTCACTCTCCTTATTCTGTCACCTGACATTATCATGTGTCTTTACCATAAACCGCTACAATAAAAAGTTACAATGTCTTCATTAGATAAAAAATAGCACTTCGCATTGTGAGAAAATAAGGAGAAAATTTTAGAGTAAATCTTGAAGTAAACTGATGATACCCATAAATCGAAGTGAAGACTTCATTAGAGGAAGTGGTCATACACATTTAAGGCATAGCAATACGACCTCCGGTTCAAATATCGATTTTTCGCATAGGATGATTAAATATTTTGCCCAGGTTTTTGGTTTTCTGAAAATTCGATTTTAAGTTTTGAAGTCCATAAAATATAAGTTAAAGCCGGCCCTGGCTGTGCGTCTCTACTGTTCTAAAGCCTGCAATAAGCAGCCTTCTTTAACAAATAACTTCATTGCCATCAAATAAACAAATAATGAATTGAAAACATTGAAGATTTATTCAGTGAAAGCAATTACATAAAGATTTTCATTTGAATATTTTGCCCATTATTTTGCAAATAGACAATAACTTTTATTTAAATCAAAATTGGTATTCGTATAAGAATTGTTATATAAAGGCTGTTGGGGCGGTCAGCATTCCGGTGGCAAACATTTTTTTTTGTTCCTAGCGGCATCCATAATCATGCCATATATTATACCGTGTCCCAGTGTTGGTACCTCGCTATTATAAATAACACTTTATTAGAGCGGAGCTGAAGCGCTATACCAAACATAGCATACAAAAAATGTACAATCACATAAAAGTCCGAAAAAACCAGTGTTATCTAACGTGAGAACAAAGAGGTTAGGCAGACGTAGGATGGACCGTTCTGATAAGGAAACGTTGAACAATGTACCGAATAATCCTGTGTTTTGTTATAAGAAATAACATCCTAGTTTTTGCTGTCACCGCCTGCCGGAATGTTAAATCTAACTGAAATTTCCACTCTTTCGCCTGTTGGGTATTAGAATAAAAATTCCTCTTGAGGAAGTTATTACAATGTTTCCTTCGAACTTATTATTCTGGTTATTATTGCAATATATCAAACCGAAAACCTCAAGAATATTAAACTTCTTATAAATATAACTAAATATTCTTTTAATTTACATTTACCTATACTCTTGTCAATGCAAAAGTTTTTCAATTATACACTTGGATTAGGGGAATTTCTGAATCGTGACCACAGTTTACGGCTCAGCGGAACACAGACAGATTCCTGTTTAAAACTTCCTTTATAAATAATATATTCATATCTGGTTTTTTACCCCACACAACATTATCAGCTTGATTTTACACATTGAAAGTACGAGGGCTGCTCAGAAAGTAATGCCCCACATTTTTTTCTCGGATACTATTTACTCAGAATGTATGAAATTCACGCACAGTATAACTGGATGTTTCCTTTACACATGTTATTTATCCACATAATCTGCAAGTCTACGGCCTTACACCAACGCGAAACAAGGGCATGCATGCCTTCCCTGTACCAGCTCGTTTCCTGTTCAAATTGCCATGTCCTTACTGCACGAATCATGCTCTCATCATCTTCAAATCTTGTCCCACGCAGTGCATTCTTCAGTGGCCCCAAAGGATGAAAATCTTTTGGGCCAATGGGGTGGCATTATCAGCAATAACCAAGAAAAAGAAGTTCAAGGCAACTCCTTCCCCCGGAAAGGTCATGATCGCCGTCTTTTGGGACAATGATGGAGTGATACTGGTGAATGTGATGGCCATAGGTGAGACAATCAATTCGGGCGCACACATCAAAACCCTCCAAAAACTAAAAGAGCGTTACCGGCGAGTGCGGCCTCACAGAATTCCAGGATCCATTCTGATTCAGCACGACAATATCCGCCCTCACACAAGTCTACGAACCCAAGAGGCAATCGCCAATTTGGTTGGAATGTGCTCCCCCCATATTCCCGACCTCGCGCCGTCAGATTTTCACCGTTTTGGGTCACTGAAAGATGCACTGAGTGGGACAAGTTTTGAAGATGACGATGGCGTGATTCGTGCAGTGAAGACATGGCAATTTGAACAGGAAACGAGCTGGTACAGGAAAAGCATGCGTGCCCTGGTTTCGCGCTGGCGTAAGGCCGTAGACTTAGGTGGAGATTATATGGAAAAATAACATGTGAAAAGGAAACATCCAGTTATACTGTGCGTGAATTGCATACAATCAGAGTAAATAGTTCCCGAGAAAAAATGTGGGGCCTTACTTTATGAGCAGCCCTCATACAAATAATAACATATTCATTCGTAAAGAAACTTCTGATTCCGAAACAAAGGCGTACAATGAAAAGTCTAGACATAGACTTTTGGCCACAAAATAATTTTGCATTGTATTTAATTTTTTATTTTCTTACTTATATATAATTTTATTTTAAAAGAATTTAAATACAACTTCAATTTTCTTAATTATAAAAAATAAAATCAATCACACTTGAGAATTCTAATATATAATTCGAAAGATACGCTGCAATTATCATACAATTCTCCCTAAAGACGTAGAATAAGTCCGGCTAAAACCTGTAGAAAAATGAACCAATAATTAAAAGGCGTTTGCACCGAGTTGGTATGTAATATTTGTAAATTTTCTGCAAAAAATATTTCAAAATTACGCTACTTTTGAACTTACAACACACGACTGTTTCGATACTTTTCAAAGTATTTAAACATTCAATAAACTCAGTGTCTCGAATACGAGGATATTAAATATAACTTTTCTTCGTCGTATTACATATTATAGTGCACCATATTCCAACAAATAGGCCTTAAATTGTTGATGTCTATGAAACGTGTTAATATAATAACAATGACTCAGTACGACAGTTCTTACTCAACCTGAAAATTAGATTTCATATAAAATTAATGTTGGCAGTAAAGACTTTTATATCACCTAGAGTTCAAAAGTAATTACTAAACTCCATAACAATCAATGTCTCTAATTTATGCACTTGAACGCCTTTTTTCTGAGAAGGGGTCTGTAGTTTTCACCAGAATCTCAAAGGGTTACAACATACAAATAATTCACATTCCCTGCATTGAGGAAAACAAGACATAACTTCTTTAAAATCTTTTACCTTAACACCACTCACTATGTGTGTAACATTTTTTTGACCTAACTCAACCCCCAATTTCAGTAATATGCACAAACACAGAAGAATGGCAGGGATAGTCCACATTTATTCTGCATGTACTTAGGGGGAGTCTGTGTTTCACATAGCGTCAGAGAACTGTGCTGAGAATGGGAAGTGTTTGGTGACTGTCCTTGCTTTGTATCTGTCGATCAGCGAGTAGCGATCTACAGTGTTGGTAGGATTATTGAAGGTGATGCTGGCTGACATGACACTGGCGGGTCTAAAAATGATCGGTTATACTCATGCTGAAATTCAGAAAAATGTATTTATAGAAAGGCGCGTGTCTGTTGATGACACGAGTTTCGATTGGGAGCCTAAAAAATGGGAGAACAAGTTACAAAACTGCCCTTCCATCATCAAGAATACGCTTTTGGATTTAAATTGATCTGAATTTCTTTTTCTTTTTCGTTTGTGCGCTGCCGAATGAAGTAATTTCCAGTTTCTCCTTTGGTGTTTGCCTTTCCTGTATATGTTATTGTATTACTTTCTTACTCTCTTATTTACAAGTTCCTTAAATGTTTAAATATTTAATAAAATTCTCCGCCGGCCGAAAAAGAAATTAAATTGCAAATAATATAACCCTCAAAATTTTTGGTGGCATTATGTCCTTTTAACATACAATACTTTGAAATGAATAATTACTCAAATCATATGTCCAATATCCTGAAAATTTTTGTTTTCTCTGATCGGTTTATTAAAGAGAAAACTTTAAAAGAATTAATGCAGTTGTATGGATTAGAAGTATTATACCATGTCATGTTATAAACATAGACACAATGAAATGAAATGTAGGATTGCTATGGCTAAAGCTGCATTCAACAAGAACAGTACTCTTTTTACTAGCTCGTTGGACTTGGAATTGAGGAAGAAGTTAGTGAAGTGCTACATTTGGAGCATAGCTTTATATGGTGCTGAAACTTGGACGCTTTAGAAACACCTGGAATGTTTTGAAATGTGGTGCTGGAGGAGGATGGAAAAGATCAGTTGGACTGATCATGTGAGAAATGAAGATGTATTACTTAGAGTCAAGGAGCAGATGAATATCCTACTTGAAATACGTAAACGGAAGGCAAACTGGATTGGTCACATTTTACGTAGAAACTGCCTTTTACAACGGGTTATTGAAGGAAAGATAAAAGTGGGGACGGAAATGACAGGAAGATGAGTAAGAAGACGTAGGAAGCTACTGGATGATCTTAAGGAAAGGAGAGGATAATCTCATTTGAAGGGGGAAGCTCTAGATCGCACTATGTGGAGAGCTTGCTTTGGAAGAGGCTTTGGACCTGTCGTAAGACAGACTAACAAATGAATGAATAATGGGAATGAGTATTTACTCACGTTTCAATTCCCAGCTTGTGATGCCTGGCCTATAGTTCTCTCTAAATTTCAACTTACCCTCTTATTATCCTCAGTTAGCTAACTTTAGGGCATCGTAATTCAGACCGGGGTTTATGGTCTATTAATGTGGGAAGGTCCTAACTATTTTAGAATTCAAGCAGATAATTCTCTTGAAAACTATAACTGATCTGTAATAAAAAATTTCTGACTTTTTCCTTTCGAGAGAGTGGTTTCTAGAAATTAAGTTTGTTAATTAATGGGCAGGGGCTCGCACGTTTCACCAGATTCTACAAGGGGTCCAAGGCATGAAAGTTTAGATCAATTGCAATAAGGTAAGTAAGAAAAAATTTCTTAAATAGTTCTTATGAAAATACGTCCTTTATAAAACAGTCCAATTCTTCACTTTGACATCCATTCCCTTCGATTGCTTTTTGGTATCAATTTGTAATGTATATAACGGAACAAATTTCTGCCCAGTAAGATCTTGAAGTATATTCATTTTCTGCACGACAATCTGAATGTAACAAATTTTCTTTTACATAAACTTAGCTATGAATTTCAGTAATTCGTAGATGCACAGACCCATGACTCTGACGGCAAAAATGTATTATTCAGCAAGTACTTACAGAGTGTCTGGGTTTCACGTTGCTCCTGGTGACAAGATTAAGAGAAATGGTCACTGACTGGCCGGTGTTTGGTGCCTGTCCTTGCTTTGCATTTGCCGATCAGACACTAGCGATCTACAGTGCAAGTAGGATTAGTGGTGATGTTGTTTGCTGACAGGACACAGGCGGATCTGGAAATGAACAGTTGTAGATTATCTTGAGTTTCCAGCACATTATATCTAGAAAAGGAGCTTGTGTCTTTTTACTCTATGAGTTTTGACATTAAACTTGATAATAATGGCAAACAGGTGACATAATTGCCCATCCACTGCCATAAATAAACAGTTGGATTGTATCGACTAATATTAATTTCACTTTATATTCTTTTGTGTGTTGTTTTATCTGATTGCCTTTCCTGGTTTGTCATTCTATTACTCTATTATTCTATTATTTTCCATTCCCTTAAACGTTTGAGCGTTTATTAAACTCCTCCTCAGCCTGATATTTCAAATAATTTGAAAACAAACGTTACGTTCAAAGTCTAGTGGCTCTCTGTTCTACACAATAAATTCCTGTGGCGTGACAAACATCATTACTCAAATCATACTCCCAGTATCTAAGGGAAAATTTTATTCTGAAATTTCATTTCAATAAATAAGACACTTACAAATGAACAAATGTATTTCTAAGGTGGGAAGAATGTGTCAATTTTATAAAGTTCCACAATATTGGTTATGTTAATAATTAATAATAATAATGTTTTTATTACAATTTGCTGTATCCAGAAATTAAATGCTTAGTTTCTAGTGTAGCGACAGTATAACAAAGTATTATGTAAGAAAACATAGCTTGCAATTGAGTAATTTACATGACACTGTTCCTCGCCATATTCTGCCCCTGACATCATTATGTGTCATTATTATACACTGCTTTAATAAAAGGTCACAATGTCCTCTTTAGAGAAAAAATTAATCCCCGCATTGTGAGAAAATGAAGAGACAATTTGAGAGTGGTTCTTAAAGGAAATTGATGTCTTCCATAAATCGAAGCGAAGACTGTAATAGACAAAAGTGACAAAACACAATGAAGTTATAGCTGTAAAAGCCCCGGAATCAAAAGACGATTTTTCACATAGAATGATTAAAACTTTCTCTCGCGTCTTTTGTTTTCTAAAAATGTGGCTTCACCCCCTGGAGTCCATAAAATATTAGTCAAAGCCGGCCGTAGCTTTCGGGTGCCTGTCGTTCAAAAACCTGCAAAATGCATCCGTCATTAACGAGAAAATGTACTGCCATCTAATAAATAAATAAATGACGAACTGAAAACATTGAAGTATAATGCAATGATAGCACTACATTCGCTCTCATACAAAGAATTTAACTTGAACATTTTGCCTATTATTTTGAAGACAGTCAATAAAAACGCTATTATTTAATTAAAACTGAATGTTTGTCGAGGAATTGTTACGTAGTGGCTAGTGGGGGCGGTCAACCCACCGGCGTCAACAACTTTACTTATCTCGAATACGAGGAATTGAAATATATATATATATATTTATTTATTTATTTAAAATGTTTGTTCGCGGACTACCAAGTTGCAATGGCGTATTTATAAGGCGCTCCACATGATACTCTACATACACTGGTGACAGTTACCTCCAAATATTGAATAAAAGTTTCAAAACTAAATCGTAAAAATGGCTATTAAAGGAAAATATTCAGTGAGAAGTAACATTACAATAAAGTATAATATTATAGAAGACATAAACACTTTAAATTACGTAGGTTGTTCTATTGAATACCAGAATACGAACACACTACCGTTAAAATATCGAAATTGATCCACGTAACGGAAATTATTAACAAAAATTTAAAAAACTCTGAAGTTCAGAAAGACACTAGACTTAAATTATGCAACACACTGACATCACCTGCCTTACTGTACGGATGCGAATCTTGGGTCATTTACAGAACATTATAAATACAGGATATAATCAATGGAAATGAAAGTTTTAAAAAAATAGCAAAATAATTTAGTATTAGAGAATAAAATAGATAAACGTGCGCCAAATGGACAAAGACAGACGAACACAATTTACTGTGAAATATCGAACTTGTGGGAAACGAGGCAATGACAATATATAAAAAAATTTAGATTCTTAATGGGACCAGACTTGGTCACGAGGTCTAAACCCTGCTACTCCTGATGCTGCTGCTGCTGTTGCTACTGATGATGATCATTATTTTATATAATGGAAAATGAGTATTTACACAAGTTTGAATTCTCCAACTTGTGATGCGTGTGCCATATTTATTATGAAATTTTGTCTTTCTTCTATGTTTATCCTTAATTAACGATCTTCAGAATATCGTGAGAAGAAATCAGTGAGACTTTCTGAAGAATATATCAGACCGTGGATTGTTTTGTCTTACTTTGGGAAGGCCCTAACAAATAATTTACAAGTTACATAGTTGAGTCTCTTGAAAACTCTAACCCTTGAAAACTCTTGAAAACTATATAACTTGTTGAGTGAGGTTGTGGTTTCTAGAAATTAAGTTTGCAACACCTGAGGAAGTATAAATGTCTGAAAACTATTCATATTAACTGAAGGAATTTTTAAACTTTAATCTTCCTTCCTCAGACAACTGCTCACGGAGGCTATTTTTGCCTGAAAGGATATGCAAAAAGCATCATTTGTCTTTCTCGTGCATTTCCTTGTAAACAAACTTGATTTCAAATCATACAATAGTGCAGCTACTTCATTTTTATGCTAATGTTTCCCTCTACGCTTGTTCTATTTTGTTTAAACGCTATCCAACCTCTAACAATGACAGACAGCAGACAAACGTTGCTTTGTGGTAGAACTGTTGAATGCAGCCTTTATATGAAGCTGCTTTAACACTGCTTCTATTAAAGGAAACACAAGAAACTTTCTTTGCACTATGTAGCCTCGGTCAGCAATATTTCTATTTATGGGCCGCAGGGCTATGTCGCCAACAGATAAATATTATGGCACCCATTCTTAACCTGCGATTAAAGGAACCCCTAGGGATCCGAATAATCTTTTCAGACTGCACGTGAACTTGGACTGGAAAAATTTACAACTTTATTCCAATAACCTCTACCTTAAATTATTTTCTCATTCCATAATGAATGTAGGCAGCAAAGTAATTTATGGTGTATGGACTACAGAAGGGTTTGTTAAATTCAATAAGCTCACAGTCTGTATTGTACGTATTTTTTCTGATCAGGGTTCCGTAGGTTTCACCAGGCTGTCAGAGGGGTTCAAGACACAAGGAAGATAAAACACATACACCATAATAAGTAAGAAAGACACAATTTATCAACAAGGCATTATGATAATACTTCGTGGATACTGCAGTCCATACCTTCATTGGAACTCTCTTTTTTATTTTTTGGTATAAAGATTTACTATATACAATGAAACAAAATTTTTGCCTCTGCTCAGTAAGATTTTGGAAGTATATTCATATTGTGCACAATAATCTGCATGTAACATGTTACTGATATAAACTCAGGTATGTATCTAGAAATTCGTAAATGCTAAGATGCTGGTTCTGAATTCCCCCATTTAATCTGAAAGTTCTTACAGTGTGTGTGTGTGTGTGTGTGTTTGTGTGTGTGTGTTTCGCTTGGCTTCTGATGGCAAGATTCAGAGAAATGTGCGCGGACTGGCAGGTTTTTGGTGCCTCAACTTACTCTGTATGTTGTCGAAAAGCAACTACCGTTGTATAGTGGAAGTAGGTTTATTGAAGATGATGCTGCCGACAAGAAAATGACGATTCTTCAAATGAACATATATATATGTATATGTATATACATACATATATATATAATTATCTTTTCCAGGGTAATGCATGTCGAAAGGTGCGTGTCTGTTTACGACAGGAGTTATGACATGAAACCAGAAAAGGATGTGGAACAAGTAACCTAATGGCCAATCAACTGGCAACGAATCCACTTTTGTATATCGATTGATATTGATTTCACTTTCTGTTCCATTGCGTGATAATTTATAAGCTTATCTTTCCCTTGTATCTTAGTGTATTAAAAATGTATATTTGAATCTTTAGGTTTTATTGTAGAGAAGGCATAATATTGTTCATTGGAAAAAGAAAACGTGGCATGGAATTGAGCAGTTTACATGACATTTTATTACGTTTCTAACTGCTGCTGTTATTATGATGTGTCATTAGCATACAGTGCTGTAATGGACTGTCACAATGTCTTCTTTAGAGAAATTATGTTACTCCGCAGTATGAGAAAGAAACAGAAAATTCGTGAGTAAAGCATAAAGGAAATGTAGGTTATGAATGTGAAGATACAGCTGTTTGAATTTGGCGCGTACAGATCTGATTTTTTACTGTGGAATGAATAAAAATCGAAGTATACAAAGAAAAAGTAAGCACAAGAGACGAATTGGTCGCTCGCATCTTATATATAAATATGAAATGGTTTTTTGTTTTTTTATTTGTTTGTTTGTTTGTTTGTACGTTATACAAATCCACATTTCTGAACCGATCTCAACTGAACTTGCACACATCTCCTTCTTCGTCTGCAGGAGTTCATAGGGACCCACAATATTCCACCTTCCTACCTTTTCGGTCTCTTTTTCGCGAGCGGGTGCCGCATTTTGCGCAGAAGATGGCTGCCGGTTCTAGGTTTTTCCCCTAAACCGTTATATCCGTGATTCCGGAACGCATGCGTGTGACGTCACGGGCGTGACGTATGCCGAATTACTACACAGGCTTGCCAATCCACACAGTCACTGCGTGTCTGTGTCGCTAGCACGCCCGTTTACATGAGAACGTCTGGAAGCTC
>Ga0268261_10004357_pt1 | contig 10592 bp, 7 predicted proteins | sample TergutNc150P1_FD_190353 | JGI IMG/M metagenome (GOLD analysis project Ga0268261, IMG submission 190353) | Nasutitermes corniger P1 segment gut microbial community from laboratory colony in Florida, USA - Nc150 P1 (SPAdes) (version 2) | ecosystem: Host-associated > Arthropoda: Insects > Digestive...
CACTCGTCCAGAGGAGTCCTACCGACTGTGCTGCGTCGTTGTGTGTGATCTAGAAACATCAAGAATGGGTGCTCCATATATATATGACATTAGTCACCTAAGGGTTAATAGAGAATTATGATGTCTAGGCCTCTTGTTCTGTCGCACTGTTAATATGAGCTCCAAAACTCCAAGACTGTGTCCACTGATTCCAGATTCCAGTACTTCAACTAAACATGCTTTGCCAGTCAGTGCATACTGTGAAATTTATTTCAGACTTCATACACACCTTGTTTCATGTTTCTTGCTTCATGCTTTTTTGCTTCCTTCCTGTGTAGCCTACTGCAGGGCTAATGACATATGACTGTGACAGAATTTCATGTGAGTTGTCTTGATTGAAGAAACAGTTCAGGTGAGCTCCACTTGTTCATAGATGCTTTTTATTATGAGAGATGTATTGCAATTGGCGTTCATATTTATTCTGTTTTGTAGGAACACTTTACATTTATGTAATTTGGATTTTATTGCCATGTCATCATTTCCTTTCCTTCATCCTCCACTTCTTTCTTTTATTTTTAAAGTAGTTTATTAATTTAAATTCAAGTTTCATATCTGCTGATAATATTAGATTAAACTAGTTTCATTCTTTTTTTCCAGTTATCTTTATGCAGTAGTTTGTAAACACAGTGATTTAATTGACCAGCCAAATTAGTTATTAATGTCTCAAGAAAAACTGTGCTTCATAGAGTTAGTTGGTTGTTTGGTTGGTTGATTAGCTCTGTGAAGGAAATAAAAAATTTAGGAAGTGATGTAAAATAAAGTGCATACAAAACAAAGATTTTCAAGTCTATTTCTCATATCCTAAAGAATGTTGCATTGGTGTCTTGCATCCTATTCTTTCCAAATATTAAATGAAGTTCACTGAAGTGTTTATTTTTTTTACATTTATTTCAGTTTCAAGATGAGGTGGAAGAATTTCCACAACTGTCAGTGGACCAAATTGATAAATTAAAATCTGAAGCAAAAATGCTTTATGAGCAAGAAGCTGCATCGTATAATAGCAGTAAGTAAAACATTGTTGGCTTCACTTCATACACATTGAACTCAAGCTTTGTTCTATTCATGTACTTGTATAAAATGAGATATGTTTCATGACAGAAGGCTCTTTCATCTGCAGACAAGATGTCAAATACATATAACTCACCATTCCCCTCAATCTAATGTTAGAGGGGTGCCAGAGGGCCCTTTATCTGGGGATAAAGTTTTCAGGGACATGACATTGACCATCCTTCTCTGTCTACTATCACTGGGGCTCCAGAGTGCTCGGTATCTGGAGATAAATTGGTCAGGGATGTGAAGTTGGCCATCCTCTTTCTAGCATCAGAGAGGCACCAGAAGGCTGTTTATTTGGGGATAAAGTTGTCAGTGATGTGAAGCAGATCATTCTCCTGTGTCTAGTGTCACTGGGGCTCCAGAGGGCTCTATCTGGGGTAAAGTTGTCAGGGACAATAAGCCGACCATTGTCCTGTATCTACTGTCTTTGGGACTCCAGAGGGCTCTTAATCTGGAGATAAAGTTATCAGGGACATAAAGCCCACCATCCACCTGTATCTAGTGTCACTGGGGCTCCAGAGGGCTCTATCTGGGGATGAAGTTGTCAGGGACATGAAGGTGACCATCCTCCTCTATCTAGTGTCAGAGGGGCCCTAGAGGGCTCTGTTTCCGGAGATGAAATGGTCAGGGACCTAGAGCTGACCACCGGCCCTTTTTTTTTCTTCTTCTTCTTCTTCTTCTTCTTCTAGTGTGAATGGGGTGCCAGAGGTCTCTGTATCTGGATATGAAGTGGTCAGGGACATGCTCTTCCATCTAGTGTCAGTAGAGCACCAGACGACTGACCATCCTTTTCCATCCAGTATCAGAGAGCTCTTCCTCCATCTAGTGTCAGTGTCTAATATACATTTAAATTTTCTTAGACATTGCAGTATGTCTTCAAGGCATATTTCTAGGTCACTACATTTTAAAAATGTGCACAGACATAGGTTAGAATTTTGAAATACTGTTTCAGAGGTTTCAAAAAGTTCATTGAAGTCAGATTACAACTGGATCCGTACTGTCATCAATAAAGGAACAGTAGCAGACCGAATTGCTGCTCATACTATTGCCATTCAGGACTCACCAGTCCACACACTACACTTACTCCAGAATCTTATCAGTATGGTGAAAATTAATAAGAAGAAGGAGTGTGTCATGGTTTTAGGTAAGAACAACCCAGTGTTCAGGTCTAGGGAAAATTCTTTGTTCTGTCAAAACACATGGTACAAAGCAAGAAAATAATGTTTTTTTCTGGTTTATGTTAGCCCTGTTCACACCTTTACATTTTGTTTCTCTAATGTCCATTTTAATATTATGCTCACACATGACTGCGTTTCTTAGAAGTGGCCACTTCTTATTAGGTGTACCACAAAACTATAGATTTATTGTTTCACTATTTATTGTACATTCCAAGTAGTTTGTATGTGCAGTATGTTACCATAATCGTACCGCACAAACCATACAAAGCTTCTCAGTATGCAGTTCCTAGCATTCCTGTGTTTTGTGTTCTGTGCATAATGTGCATAAGAAAACATACTGAGTAGATCATCTCTGTATCATTGGGTTTCAGTTGGAGAAGTGGCCAGATTTTAATGACATATCATATGAACTGAATGGCTAGGCTACAAGCTGGACATCCCAGGGTTCAAATCCCAGCAGGGACAAGAAATTCCTGTCTTCTCCAAAACATCCAGACGGGCTCTGGGTCCCACACAGCCTCCTATTCTGTGGACACTGAGGGCATTAACCTTGGGGGCAAAGCAGCCAGGGCATGAGGTTGAGCACTCAGCTCCATCTAGTACCAAATTTCATGAGTGGAGCTGTACCTTCATGCCCTCTACATGCCTTCATGGTGTGCAAAGGGACTATTTCACCTTTTGCATAATGTCATTGGAGGCCACCTAATGTGTCTACATTTCAGCTTCTTACATTTGGTGATAACAAAATGGTGGACGCACAGACGTACAAGGTGTGATCAACATGTGCTCCATTTCTGAAGTTATGTAACCACAGCAAGCATAGAAAGCATAGTAACCACTATTATACTTAATATAGTTAACATCTTAATTGGAAGTATTTGGAAGTAGGAGCATTTAGAATGTGAAGGTGCACAGATTGTGTAGAAACTCTCTGTATACTGTTACATATTTCTGCAATCTTTTTATTTCACTTTTAGCTCAAGATGTTCTGAGGTGTTTTCAGATCCCATATGTTTTTCTTCCTCCAAACAAAATAAATATTACAGCTACTTGAATCCAGATAGCCAGGATGGTGTAGTCAGTATAGTGACTGGGCTATGGTCTGGCATTTGAATTCTGGGAGGGAAGAAAGGAATTTTGTCTTTTCCAAAATATCCAGACTGACTGGGACCAACCCAGCCTCCTATTCAGTGGCCACCAGGGTCTCTTTCGCCCTGGCATAAAGTGGCAGGGTCATGATGCTGATCACTCATCTCCATCTGGTGCCGGGGTTGAGAGTAAGTGTATCTGTAGCTCTACTCCCCCTAAATGCCTTCATGGCAAGTACACAGACATCTTTATCTTAACCTATTAATTGAATCTGTGTTGCAAGCTTGGTTGGTCAACAACAGAGGTAGGTCCTTGAGACTTCTAGGCTCAAAGGGGTCTCACTGTCCTAACTCATTTGTTGTAACTGCCCTGTTTGTTTTGTTTGTTGGCAACAGATACACTGACTGAACTGTTCCTGTCTGATTTGCTGCGACCAGATCAGAAACTTCGGGAATTTGAGAAGTGTCCCCTGTCACTTCTAGAGAAATACAGTTCTGGTAATTATGTGAGCAGGAAGTTACGCCTTATTCACTGGTACTATGAAGATCAACTAAAGAAGTTTTACTACAGTTTTATCCTGGCGCTGAGTACAGCTGCCCAAGACTCAGTGGAACGTAACAAGGAGAAAGCAATAACAGCTATGTATAAACTTCTGTCAGGAAATCCTGAACAAGAAGCAGTAAGTGTAACTCTGCTGCTGGTCTCATATTGTACACCATAGTTTTGCTGGACATTGTTAACTGTCTGATGTGTTTTTAGTACACACAGCATTTCAGGAGTTGGTTGAACTTCCTGTCACTAAATGTTTGATTCTGAATAGAAGAGCAAAAATCAAACTTTATTGATATGACATTCAGTCGCTAGAAGGGAGAAATGGCACTGTTGCCTAAAATGTCTTTTGCATTAATTCTTACCCGTCAAATAAAATTACACCTGTCTTCCTGCACAGTTTTGAATTATTTTTTCCAAAAAAAAAAAAAAAAAAAAAAAAGTGTGGCATGATGCTGTGATGGATAATGGCCATTTAGATCACTGAAGTTATTGACATGTTGTTTGTCACCAAAAGCTGGCATAAACAATGCATTTAGTTATGTGATCATCTGCTAGCCTCCTACACATGATAAGACAAGGCAGAAGTGTATGTCAGGGAAACTATGGTAATTTGTGCAACCAACATATCTAATGTTGGAGCTACACTGACAGTAGAGGGATAAGAGGTGAACTTCATCATCCAGCAAAAGGAATTTTAAATGTGCATCTTCTACGGTGCTGGAAGCTGTTTTTTAAATATATATATATATATATAACCTGGAAATATGGGATTTTAAATCTCTTGGTTGTATGGGGCTGGTAGCCTTATTTTAAATAAGAAGTGGGTTAACAGTAGTAGTATTAAAAAAATGATGTAATTCTCAGCCAGCTGAAGTTCACATTCATAAAATTAAATAGCAGATGCTAGATAGTCAAAAACACAACTATATTATGATATTATATATATAAAAATATATATACACGGAGTTGGTAATCGCTGAACAACTACATGTTTTGGCCCTGTATGTTGGCCATCATCAGGTTGTATTACAAACTTAACAGTAACTGTACAATATATATGTGTGGGTACCTTGGGGGACGAGATCTCGTCTTACAGTGGCATTTGCTATTTAATTTTATGAATTTGACTAACACAACGGGGATGTCACACCTCAAAGTTGAAGTTCACATGTTTACTTTCACAGTAATACAGTGCGTGGTAAGTAAATGTTTGTTTTCAATGTAGTGGGTATTAATATTACATACAGGAGTGTTTTGTTATCCCATTCTACAAGTTTTACTGCTAAATCTGTTCCCTTAGTTTGGAGGGACTAAAAAAGACAGTGTTGACTTAAGACTGTATTTAATATTGGGTTATTTAAGTAAAATGGCACTTGTAATTGGCCAGTATAGATTGAATTCATGATTTGAGTTGTAGATCTTCTATACACATGGACTAATAAAACTCTCACATAATATTCAGAAGTCTCAACAGATTGGTTGTTGCACAGATGGACATATGTTTTGTTTATTAGGCATTAGGCATGACTAGAGGAACATAAAATTGTTACTTTTTTTTTCAGCTTCTTCTTAGAAATCTTGTCAACAAACTTGGGGATCCAAGCCAAAAGGTTGCATCCAAAGCCATTTACAGTCTAATTCAGTTGCTGCATGTTCATCCCAACATGAAATTTGTAGTCATGGAAGAAACTGAGAAGTTACTGTTTAGGTAAATTATGCTTATGCCCTTCTGAGTAACTGTCTTGCACTGAATAGCCATTGTTCTGCTAATTGTAGTCCCTGTTTTGTTGTAGGCTACTTTGGTTGAGCCATGAGAGCAGATGTGTGACAAGCAAGGAGTGCCACTCTCACTTCTACTCTTATGACTCAGCCACAGTAAATCTGACTACCCTTCTTGATGATATGCCATACCTGAATGTAAGGTGCAGTTTTGCCCACCTTGTACAAAAAGTATTATTTGTCATCTAATCAGTATTCATAAGAGTGGATGTATGTGTTACCTGTATGAAGCATTTTGTGTTTTTAGTGCAAGTGGCATTTCTGTCCATGGTGTGGGCAGGTTATCCTTTGTTTCCCCTACACTGCTAATGAAGTTAATGTTGTTACTGATTAAAACTAAGCTTTGAACAGGGCAGTGTTTTGTATAATAATGTGTATTATTTTGAATATGAGGGAAGTCAAGAACTTAATGTGAGCTGTGTAAGTAGCACATCACAAAGGTGACACACAAACTGTAAAGATTGTCCTAAGTTTGCATCTAGTTGGTTTGTCTGTTAGCCTCTAATTACAGCTTGTGCAAGGTCTGTGATTTTGAATTAGAGATTACAACAGCATGGAGTTGAGAAATCAGGTCTTCTGGAATGTGATGTGGTTTTCACTGCTTGTTTGTTATTGGACTCCTGGACCCTTGAAGATGAAGGCACTGTGTCCATTCTAAAGGTTAGGAACCACACACAGCATCACATCCCAGAAAATCTGAATCTGGCCTCCTCCTGCCACATGTGTTTAATATTCCATTCCTTATGTATGGTTAGTACAGCTATTGTATCCTCTGTTTTTGTATTTAGTTAACAGATATCATCTTTGTGAAGCTGTGCACATTGTGTTGAAACTGTTTCAGGCCTAACATCAGCCACAAAGCGCAGTACTATGGGCTATGCTTCTTGTCCCAGTTTCTGTTGTCTAGTGATGATGCTGAACTGGCCAGGAGTCTCATTCACATATACTTCTCCTTCTTTAAAGCATGTGTTAAAAAGGTAAGGAGTTTGTTTTGTTCATGGATGGCTGACGTATAGAAAATTATGATTCCTGGCAGCAGTAGTGCTTTCATCTAGCACTGTCATCCAACATGCAGCCAATCATTACTTAGTTGTCATATTTCCAAATTTGGTAGGCCTGTGTATGGACACAAATGTTGTATACTTACCAGAGTTTCTGTTTTTTTTTAAAAGACCTGTTTATAGTTAAATGTGATTACAGGGTGAAGTGGATTCACGAATGATGACTGCTCTGCTGACTGGGGTGAACAGGGCATACCCATATGCAAAGGAAGAGATGGAGAAGATGTTGGAACACATAGATACTATGTACAAGGTGGTACATTATGCTAGTTTTAATGTGAGCCTACATACGCTGTCCTTGCTGTTCCAAGTATCGGATTTCGCAAATTCTGTTTCTGACAGGTATTATATCAGCTCATTCATTATCTGGTATTTCACTAAACAGCTTATATTCTGCCTGACTTTTTAAGCACATAAAAGTAAATTGTATCTGTCCCTTTCATATTCAAATTGCAACTTTGCACCCCAGCACAGTGTTTTCATGGTTAATAGTAAAAAATATTTTGATCTAGATACAAATTCATCACTTCTGTGCTGTACATTATGCAACAAATATTGTGTCACTGGTGTAAAATAGCTTAACACAGAAGTAAAAACAAATTATTATAGTTCTTGCCACAAACATTACAACCATCAACCAAATGACAGTATTTTAAATATGCTATCTGCAACAAGATAGCAAATGCTGTACTGTGTGGCATAGTACAGACTTTATCTAGGTGTTCTTTAGTCTGAGAATGTCATATCATCTTACAATACACACAAATGTAATTTAATATATGACAATGAGAAAAGTACAGCTTTCCTTGCACCACTTTCATGAAACTCACAAACACCATTATGTGCAGAACTCTTATGCCACATTTCACCCAAAACAAACAAATGTCAAAAGTACAGATAGAAATTCATTTAAACCATTAAGTGAAGTATTACTGTCAGTGAGGTGAGTTTTGTGAAATTTACGCTCAACACCTTTAGGTAAAGAACTCCTGTAATGTAGTAGTTTAGTCACTGGTTCTATGTTATGGACAGGCAGAGAGAGAGACAGACAGACAGACCAGGTGTCCACCATGTAAGTTGTTTTTGTACTTTTGTACTTACACTCTTTTTTTAAGCTTTGTAAGAAGTGCCTAAAAACACAAGAATACATTACTTGGCTTTGGATCACCATTGGTAATCTGCATGTGAAAGTGCAGAAAGAAAATATATGCTGTTAGTTGATAGAATACGTGTGCAACAAGTTACACACAAGTGGTATCTAGACACATATATTTTTACAGTAAAATGAATCACATCTAAGAGACAACATAAACAAGACAAAATAAATACACCATAAATAGTAATTATTAACTCAGACATATGAGGGAAAAAGAATCATATTACATACTGTCTATAATACTTTATAACAACAACAAAATATTACAGAAAACTATACAAATTTGTAAAAAGCACATTAGTTGTTAAATGGTTTGAATGTTCCATAAACCAGGTTCTACTCTGCCCTCTACAAGAAACTCCTGGACCCCCAGTTGGCAACATCATCACACCAGGCATTGTTCCTTAACCTTGTATTCAAGGCTTTGAAGAAAGACCATGATATCCACAGGGTCAGGGTGTTCTTCAAGAGATTGCTCCAAGTAAGTTGGACAAATTGGCAACTTTGTACAACTAAGTCACCATTTACTTTTGTGGGGATGGTGTATTTTAAACACGTAAATGAGGAAGACATTAAATGGAGAGGACTTCACATTGTAAGATGGGCTGATATTGCTGAAGTTTCAAATGTGAAGAGACCTGCTTAGTCTTGTAACATAATAGGTTTTTGACAGTGGTTTTACATGCTAATAACAACTTTCACAGGGGCTTTTTCCATTATTACAAATACTCGAACACTACATTTTGGATGCATCTGCTTTCTTCCCTGGGTGAAACCACTAATTCTAACAAACAGTTGACCAAAATGTAACAAATACACCATAAAACACACATGAGGCACAACAAACCATTACAGCTAAAAACATGAATTGCACATACACAAACCCTAAAAATTTAACAACACTAACACAGTTTTTAAATTTTTTTTAATTTCATTACAATTGAAAATTAAAATTAAAGAAAGAGACAAACAAATAAATTGGAGGCATTGGGGAGAACAATAAGAAATATATGTTGCATAGAAAAAATGCATTTTGTTTGTATACAATTTTTTGCCCTTAGGTTTGTGGGTATTTGCCAGTTTCACTTGTGTGTGGAATACTCTACATGGTCTCACAACTGACCCATAAAAAGGACAGTCTTTTAGCACTTAACTTAGTGTCTACAAATCTCGATGATAATGATGATGATGATGATGATGCTCAGGGTGAGGAGCATTATGAAGATATAAAGCTTGAGGTATGTGGTGATTAGTTGTTCAGACATTATTTGTGGCATGTATGCAATGGATGTTGCGGCCAGAACACGAGAATTGGGGGGCTGCAAACCCATTGACAAGCACTATGATGGCAGTATGTTAATTCATCCAGGAAATGTAACAGTGTTCAATATAGTGACAAAAAATATTGTCAATAAATTATGTCATGTTTTGTTATGTGGCACACAGGGCTGCTGTGACTGACATTTTCAAGTCACCACAGAAATTGCAAAGCGTTATACTGTAGTGTTACTAAGTTTTTACTACTTTGTGTGGTTTTGACACTAATTATTGGGTGACATATGCACATGGAATGTATGTGCCTATAATATTGATTTCCCTTTAACAGGCCAAACTAAAAGTGAAAGGAAAGTAGAGGAAATCATGCCTGTATATATGCAAAATGATTTAGTATTCTCCCCAGGTGTCATGTTACAAAAATTAATACACAGTCCCTGATACAAAATTTAGTTTTTCTTTTTGTTCTTATGTTCCCTGAGTTTTCCAGGAAATTGTTAGAATTTTACTTTCAAATAGGCTGTGACACTTCCATTCACTTCCTGATTCACCACTGTCCATGCAGTGTCATTTTATACTTGATGCTATGTAACTCGTGCTCATCTTAAAGTAATAAGTAACTGATATTGTTTTCATCACCTTGAAGCTGAGGAATGGAATGTGAGTTGTATAATGGACCAGCCATGCAAGCCTGAGACCTTTTCATGGCATCATGGCTGACCACTAATTTGTTGTTGCGTTCTGTTTCAGGAGTATGAAGAGCTCAGAATTTCTCAGGATGGAGTAGATGGTGAGGGAAATAACAATGGGAGTTGTACTGCTGTGGCCTCTGTCCCCACCTGGTTCCACTGTCTGAATACAGCATCTGAAAATGGCATGCAGAAAAAAGCAGCTGCATACAATCCATTTCATAGGAATCCATTGTTTGCTGGGGGAGAGTACTGTGCATACACAGAACTCCTGAAGCTGAGGCAGCACTTTCATCCAACTGTCACACTGTTTGCAAACAAAATCCTGGAAGGTCAGGATAAACTGTTAAGCTAAATGTAGTCTAGAGTGAAAAATTGTGATAACACTTCCATATTGTAGAATATTTCCAAGTACAGGGAAACCTCTATCTTTTGCTTCTTAAGAGACTGTGGGAAAAATGACAGTTGCTGGAAAACATTAAAATGAGTCAGTAACACAAGAAAATAACAATAAAATGGAATTTTTAAATGTTACACTTAGGATAATAAGTAAATAAAAAGTTACATTAACCCTTAGGCGACTAATGTCATATAAATATGGAGCACCCGTTCTTGATGTTTCTAGATCACACACAACGACGCAGCACAGTCGGTAGGACTCCTCTGGACGAGTGATCAGCTCGTCGCAGAGACCTCTACCTGACAACACACGACACTCACA
>Ga0268261_10004358_pt1 | contig 10592 bp, 9 predicted proteins | sample TergutNc150P1_FD_190353 | JGI IMG/M metagenome (GOLD analysis project Ga0268261, IMG submission 190353) | Nasutitermes corniger P1 segment gut microbial community from laboratory colony in Florida, USA - Nc150 P1 (SPAdes) (version 2) | ecosystem: Host-associated > Arthropoda: Insects > Digestive...
CTAATTGATAACTAAACCTTACAAACGATAACAAATATGCCTGACTGCCTAAACAAGACGGGATCTACCTACACGTTCTTTGCACGCGCATGATAAGTCCGCGAACAGTATTCCACCGCTTTCGTAAGTAGCATTCTAATTTCATAACGAGAAAAACTTCGTTGTAACATACACTGTATCCTTATCTCTGTACCGCAAGTACATTGTGCTCTCTGTATAACGTGCATCCCACGTAACCCTCTCACACTTAGTTCCATGCTATAATTACAGAAATAGTCTAGATAAGACAACGTACTCCTAACTTAAAACAACATACACTTTTGTTTTTAAATTACCAAGTTTGCCACCTTTCAAATTCAGGTACCTGTTCCATAAATCCATCGTGTGCTTAGGTTTTCCAATTTTCTTTATGTGCAACATAACAGTGAGAGACTATATTCATGAGGATAAGTACTTTGTATGCCAGACTCACACCACACGAATACAGCCACCCACCATTATGTGTCTGAGCAGTGACCTGGGCGCAAGGTGGAACCACGTCGTCCGAGAGGGGCGTGTTGTTAAGGACCCCACTACAAAGCCTAATTCCACTCATAGGCTGTTGAGCCTCAACCTCCTGAAACACTCAGAGACCTACTACCCCTGTATGAGAATAGACTACCTTGCCCATACAGCCAGACAAAATTCACTTAATGTCTTGCCGAAATTATAAACGTTCTTGACAATACACAGCATCCGGTCTTCCGGTGTATCGCAGTGGTATTGATTAAGATAAATATTTTCTGCGATATGACATTTTGTCCATAGATACCGAAGTTTCGGTGGAGATTACTGCCTTCAAATAAAAGGGAGAGATGCTGTAGAAAGTTGTTTGCGCACCTGATGATGGATGGTGGTACTACCCGAAACATGTAGAGAAGTTACCGGGTAAAATAAACTGTGTAATATTGCATCTTATTAGATATATATTAGAATATTATTACGATAAACGGACCCATGAACTTTAAAAAAATAAGAATCATACCGTTTTCTACTATATGTGCACATATAAATTGGGGTTAGATTTACTACGTCCGTCAATGAACAAAACAATGTAAGGCTACATGGACGATGTAGATCGATTGGGAAGGGTAGTTAACTTTAGAGCCCTCAACCAGGTGACTAAAGGCCAATAAAAACCTATACATATAACTTAATTATATTCTAAGGACATGTCATCAGTTCAGTCTTAACGCACTGTGCAAGGCAGCCCTCTTTTGTTCCTACAGGATTTGTAGGTCGAAGCTGAGTGTAAGTAATTTATATTTTGTTATCACAGCACATCCGTTTGTTTTTAAATTATAAAATTTTACCTTTAATCCTCAAGTATTTGTTTCATATATCCATTGCGTTCTTCGATGTTCCTTCTCGTAGTTGATGTTGCATCATACCACTGAGCGCCCTTATGCCTGTGATTTGTATATTTTGCAAGACACGAATTACAGCCACAATGGCATCCACCGATATGCCCCTTGATGTCTCGTCAGGTTTCACACATATCACAGGACTACAAGAACCAATACTGTGTTCCTTAATTTCCTCTAGACCAGATGCCTTGCCACACACAGAGGTTTAGACACTTAAAACTGTCCATCTGTTAATGTCTCAAAGGACTACTTGCTTTACCGGTTTTTTTACATATGTATACATCACATTATTACAGATGCTCTAGAGCAGAGATGAGTTTAGTTCTGAGTTCACTTGATCAGTTTTTGCCTCATTACACACATTTTATGAAAATCTCCCAATTTTTAAGCACTGAATAATTAGGGGCTCACTCACTGGTCTATGCTGATAATGTTAATCTATTACATGTAAATCAAAATACAGTGGTGTATGCTAGAATGAACGTAATTTGTTTTAGAAAATCGTTCGCAACCGCATCCGTTTGTTTGTTTTAGCATATATTTAAATATCTGTATTTAGGGGAAAATCATTCCAGGCCCAAAGCCTAGAGTAATGTTTCCATCCAACACAACCATTTAAAGAGGAAAAAATGTAAAATATAAATAGTATATACTAGAAAATTAATTTAACTTTTATTCACTGTTCAAATAAACACATGACTGAACTAATTGGTAACTAAACCCTACAAACGATAACAAATATGACTGACTCTCTAAACGAGACGGGATGTACCGACACGTTCTATACACGCGCGTGATAAGTCCGCGAACAGTATACCACCGCTTTCGTAAGTATCAGTCTGAATTCATTAGGAGAAAAATTTCGTTCTAAAATACACTGTATCATTATCTCTGTACCGCAAGTACATTGTACTCTCTGTATAACGTGCATCCCACGTACCCTCTCACACTTAGCTCCATGCTCTGATTACAGAAATAGTCTAGATAAGACAACGTACTCGTAACTTATAACAAAAACTTTTTTTTTAGTTACCAAGCTTGTCACCTTTAAAATTCAGGTACCTCTAACCATAAATCAATCGTGTGCTAAGGTTTTCCCATTTTCTTGATGATGTGAAACGTAACAGTGAGCGACTATATTCATGTGAAGTGAGTACTTTGCCAGACTCACACCACACGAATACAGCCCCCACCATTATGTGTCTGAGCAGTGACCTGGGCTCAAGGCGGAACCACGTCGTCCGAGGGGGCGTGTTGTTAAGGACGCCACTCCAACGCTTAATTCCAATCATAAGCCCGTTGAGCCTCAACCTCCTGAAACACTCAGAGCTAAGGTTTTCCCATTTTCTTGATGATTTGAAACATAACAGTGAGCGACAATATTCATGTGAAGTGAGTACTTTGTTTGCCAGACTCACACCACACGAATACAGCCACCCACCATTGTGTCTGAGCAGTGACCTGGGCGCAAGTTGGAACCACGTCGTCCGAAGGTGGCGTGTTGTTAAGGACGCCACTCCTACGCCTAATCCCAATCCTTAGGAAGTTCAGCCTCTACCTCCTGAAAAACTCAGAGCCCTACTACCCCTGTATGAGAATAGATTATCTTGCCCATACGGCCGCACAAAATTCCCTTAATGTCTTGCCGAAATTATAAACGTTCTTGACAATACACAGCATGGGGGTTTCCGGGGTATGGCATTAGTATCGATTAAGATAAAAGTATTCTGGTATATCACACTTTGTCCATAGATACCGATGTTTTGGAGCTTACTGCTTTCATATAGAAGGGAGATGCTGTGGATAGTTGTTTGCGCTCCTGATGATGGGTGATGGTACTACCCGAAACATGTAGAGCATTTACCAGATAAAATAAACTGTGTAATATTGCATCTTATTAGATATATATTAGAATATTATAACGATACACGGACCCATGAATGTTAAAGAAAGAAGAATTATAGCGTTTTCTACAATATGTGCACAGCTAATCATATATAATTGGAGTTACATTTATTACATCGGTCAATGAACAAAACAATGCAAGGTTACATGGACAATGTAGATCGATTGGGAAAGGTAGTTAACTTTAGTGCCCTCAACCAGTTGGCAAAAGGCCAATAAAACCTATACATATAACTTAATTATGTTCTAAGGACATTCCATCAGTTCAGTCTTAACGCAATGTGCAAGGCAGCCCTCCTTTGATCGTACAGGATTTGTAGGAAGGGCTGAGTGTAAGAAATTTATATTTTGTTATCACACCACTTCCAATCGATTTTAAATATTAAATTTTATCTTAATCCCTCAAGTATTTGTTCCATGCATCCATTCTGAATTTCGGTGTTCGTTCTCGTGGTTTAAATTGGACCATACCAGTGAGCGCCCTTATCGCCGTGTTGTGTATACTTTGCCAGTCACATCACAGCCATACGGACACCCACCGTTATGTCCGTTGATGTCTCGTCAGGCTTCACACATATCACAGGTCTACAGGCACCAAACCTGTGTTCCTTGATATTCTCTTGACCAGATGCCTCGCCACACACATATAGGTCTAGAGACTTAACACTCTCCATCTGTTAATGTCTCAATAGACTACTTTTTTCACCAGTTTTTTACTACATATGTATACGTCACATTATTACAGATGCTCTAGAGCAGAGATGTGTTTTTGTCTGAGTTCACTTGATCAGTTTTTGCCTTATTGCACACATCATATTTTATGAAAATCTCCCAATTTGTAAGCACTGAATAATTAGGGACTCACTGTCTGGTCTATGCTGATAATATTAACCTACCACGTGTAAATGAAAATACAGTGGGATATGCTAGAATGAACGTAATTGGTTTTAGTAACTCTTTCGCAACCGCATCTGTTTGTTTTAGCATATACTTAAATATCTGTATTTAGGGGTAATCCATTCCAGGCCCAAAGCCTAGAGCAATGTTACCTTACAACACAACCATTTAAAGAGGGAAAAATAAGAAAAATATAAGTAGTAATTACTAGAAAATTAATTTAAATTTTATTCGATGTACAAATAAGCAGATAACTGAACTAATTGATAACTAAACCTTACAAACGATAAAAACAAGACTGACTCTCTAAACAAGACGAGAAGGACCGACGCGTTCTTTGCACGCGCTTGATACGTCCGCGAACAGTATTCCACCGCTTTCGTAAGTGGCATCGTGATTTTATTAGGAGAAAAAAAAATCGTTGTGGCATACACTGTATCCCGATCTCTGTACCACAAATACATTGTACTCTCTGTATAACGTGCATCCCACGTAGCTTCTGACACTTTAAATCTATGCTAAGATTACAGAAATAATCTAGATTAGACAATGTACTCGTAACCTATAACAACAAATACATTTGTTTTTAAATTATCAAAGTTTGTTTCATTAAAACTTCAGGTACCTATTCCATAAATCCAACGTGTGCTTGGGTTTTTCCATTGTCTTGATGATGTGCAACATAACAGTGAGCGACCATATTCGTGTAAGTGAGTACTTTGCCAGACTCACACCACACGAATACAGCCACCCACCATTATGTGTCTCAGCAGTGACCTGGGCGCAAGGTGTAACCACGTCGTCGTAGGGGGCGTGTTGTTAAGAACGCCACTCCAACGCTTAATCGCAATCCTGAGCCGGTTGTGCCTCTACCTCCTGAAACAGTCAGAGCCCTACTACCCCTGTATGAGAATAGATTATCTTGTCCATACGGCCGGACAAAATTCACTTAATGTCTTGCCGAAAATATAAACGTTCTTGACAATACACAGCATGCGGTGTTACGGGGTATTGCAGTGGTGTCGATTAAGATAAAAGTATTCTGGGATATGACACTTTGTCCATAGATACCGACGTCTCGGATCTTACTGTTTCATATAGAAGAGAGATGTTGTAGATAGTTGTTTGCACTCCTCATGATGGGTGATGGTACCACCCGAAACATGTAGAGCAGTTACCAGATAAAATAAACTGTGTGATATTGCATCTTATTAGATATGTATTAGAATATTATGATACACTGACCCATGAATGTTAAAAAAGAAGAATCATAGCGTTTTATACTACATGTGCACAGCTATTCATATGTACATTGGAGTTAGATTTATTATATCTGTCAATGAACAAAACAATGTAAGGTTACATGGACAATGTAGATCGATTGGGAAAGGTAGTTAACTTTAGAACCCTCAACCAGGTGGCTAAAGGCCAATAAAAACCTATACATATAACTTAATTATATTCTAAGGACATGCCATCAGTTCAGTCTTAACGCACTGAGCAAGGCAGCCTTCTTTTTTTCCTACAGGATTTGTAGGTGGGGGCTGAGTGTAAGTAATTTATATTTTGTTATCACACCACATCCATTTGATTTTAAATTATAAAATTTTACCTTAAACCCTCAAGTATTTGTTTCATATATCCATTGCGTTCTTCGATGTTACTTCTCTTAGTTGATATTGCATCATACCAGTGAGCGCCCTTATGGCTGTAACTTGTATATTTTGCCAGATACAAATTACAGCCATACAGGCACCCACCGTTATGCCCCTTGATGTCTCGCCAGGCTTCACACATATCACAGGACTACAAGAACCAAACTGTGTTCGTTAATTTCCTCTTGACCAGATGCCTTGCCACACACTTAGAGGTCTAGATACTTAACACTGTCCACCTGTTAATGTCACAACAGGCTACTTTTTTCACTAGTTTTTTTACTACATATGTATACATCACATTATTACAGATGCTCTAGAGCAGAGATGTGTTTAGGTCTGAGTCCACTTGATCAGTGTTTGCCTCATTACACACATAACATTTTATGAAAATCTCCCAATTTGTAAGCACTGAATAATTAGGGACTCACTGTCTGGTCTATGCTGACAATGTTAATCTATCACGTGTAAGTAAAAATACAGTGGGGTATACTTGAATGAAAGTAATTGGTTTTAGAAACTCGTTCGTCATAGCATCTGTTTGTTTTAACGTATAATTAAATATCTATATTTTGGGGTAATACATTGCAATCCCAAAGCCTAGAGCAATGTTACCACCCAACACAACCATTTAGAGAGGAAAAAATATGATAAATATAAGTAGAAAATACTAGAAAATTAATTTCACTTCTATTCACTGTACAAATAAGCAGATAACTGAACTAATTGATAACTAAACCTTACAAACGATAATAAATGACTGACTCTCTGAACAAGACGGGAAGGACCGACACGTTCTTTGCACTCGCATGCTACAACCGCGGACAATATTCCATCGCTTTCGTAAGTAGCATCCTGATTTTATTAGGAGAAAAAATGTCGTTATAGCATACACTCTATCCTTATTTCTGTACCGCAAGTACATTGTATTCTCTGTATAACGTGCATCCCAGTACCCTCTCACACTTAAATTCCATGCTAGGATTACAGAAATAGTCTAGAGAAGACAATGTACTCGTAACTTATAACAAATACTTGTTTTTAAATTACCAAGTTTGTCACCTTAAAACTTTAATTACTGGTTCCATGAATCCAAAGTGTGCTTAGGTTTTTCCATTTTCTTGATGATGTGCAACATAACAATGAGCGACCATATTCATGTGATTAAGTACTATGTTTGCCAGACTTACACCACACGAATACAGCTACCCACCATTATGTGTCTGGGCAATGGCCTGGTCGCAAGGTGGAACCACGTCATCCGAGGGGGGCGTGTTTTTAAGGACGCCACTCCAACGCTTAATCCCAATCGTGAGCCGGTTGAGCCTCAACCTCCTGAAATATTCAGAGCCCTACTACCCCTGTATGAGATTAGATTTTCTTTCCCATACGGCCGGACAAAATTCAGTTAATATCTTGCCGAAACTATAAACGTTCTTGACAATACACAGCATGCGGGGTTCCGAGAAATCGCATTGGTATCGATTAAGATAAAAGTATTCTGGGATATGACACTTTGTCCATAGATACCGACGTTTCGGAGCTTACTTCTCTCATACAGAAGGGAGAAATGCTGTAGATAGTTGTTTCCGCTCCTGATGATGGGTGATGGTACCACCCGAAACATGTAGAGCAGTTTCCAGATAAAATAAGCTGTGTAATATTGCATCTTGTTAGATATATATTAGAATATTATTACGATACACGGACCCATGAATGTTTAAAAAATAAGAATCATAGCGTTTTCTACTATATGTGCACATATAAATTGGGGTTAGATTTATTACATCTGTGGCACGCGGTAGCGCAGTCTGTTGAGGCACTGCGCTACAAGTCGGAAAGTCGCGGGTTCGATTCCCGTTGGTGTCACTGGAATTTTTCATTGACATAATCCTTCCGGCCACACTATGGCCCTGGGGTTGACTCAGCCTCTAACAGAAATGAGTACCAGGAATTTTTCCTGGGGGTAAAGGCGGCCGGTGCGTAGGGCTGACAACTTTACCACCTTCATGTGCCGATTGTCTTGAAATCTGGGAATCTCAACCTCCTGGAATCCTCAGGGCCTGTCCAGGCCTGTAATGGGATTGCTTTACCTTTTGCTTTTGCTTTTATTACATCTGTCAATGAACAAAACAATGTAAGTTTACATGGACAATGTAGATGGATTGGGAAGGGTAGTTAACTTTAGAGCCCTCAACCAGGTGGCTAAAGGCCAATAAAAACCTATACATATAACTTAATTATATTCTAAGGACATGCCATCAGTTCAGTCTTAACGCACTGTGCAAGGCACCCCTTTTTTGTTGCTACAGGATTTGTAGGTCAAAGCTGACTAAGTAATTTATATTTTGTTTTCACACCACATCCATTTGTTTTTAAATTATAAAATTTTACCTTAAACCCTCAAGTATTTGTTTCATATATCCATTGCGTTCTTCGATGTTCCTTCTCGTAGTTGATGTTGCATCATACCAGTGAGCGCCCTTATGCCTGTGATTTGTATATTTTGCCAGATACAAATCACAGTCATGCAGGCACCCACCGATATGCCCCTTGATATCTCGTCAGGCTTCACACATATCACAGGACTACAAGAACCAACACTGTGTTCGTTAATTTCCTCTTGACCAGATGCCTTGCCACACACATACAGGTCCAGACACTTAACACTGTCCACGTGTTAATTTCTCAACAGACTACTTCGTTTACCAAATTTTTTACTACATGTGTATACATCACATTATTACAGATGCTCTACAGCAGAGATGTGTTTAGGTCTGAGTTAACTTCATCAGTGTTTGCATCTTTACACACATCACATTACTATGAAAGTCTCCCAGTGTGTAAGCACCGAATAATTAGTGACTCACTGTCTAATTACATAAAGGTGGCCTGTGCTGATGATAATCTACCTGGTGAAAATGAAAATACAGTTATATGTAAATATATGATTACCTTTATGTGCATGTATTATTATCTACTTTATTTCCTATTTGCCATGGTTTTTCCTAGACGACCACATTTGCGTATAATTCGATTACTGCCGACTGGTTGCGGTCCTGTTTAACCAATTAGAAGAGAAAAGCTATAGGTATTATCATGTAACAGAACTCAATATTTTTCTCTGCCTGGGGTATACTGAAGCATGTAGTTCTCCAAGGATCGTTTCTAGGGCCTGTTATTCGTACCATATATACATGACCTTTGTTGGCTGATAACAGTGATATCTTAATTTCATGCAGGAATTTTGAAGATTTCCCTTCAGTGTTGAACTTACTTATTTCTCGTATGACATTGTTTCTAGTAATGTAGTCCCAACTCTAGATGAAACAAATATAATGAACTTTGTAACAAATAATTCAACACATTCTGCATTACGTATTTCCTAGTTTGCTACGTATTTGTATATATATAACCCCAACAGCAGAGAATTGTGGAAGGGACTAAGATCCACCACGATTTGTCATGTCATAAAAAGAAGACTTTTTTTTTGTGAACTTGTGGTATACCACATGTATTGAGATGGCAACTTTATGTAATCGCATTTTTTCTATAAATTTCAATTCTGTATACACCAGATGGTTCGAGAGATCCGAAACATGTAGCGCCATTCTGATAAAATATAGCTATTTTGACTGATCATTTGTTTTAGTCAAACTTCTTATGGTTAGGATGAAATAAATAACATTTTTTGGTATTATAGAGTATATGAGTGAAGAAAATACTGTTATTGTTTAAAAATGAATCGCAATATGTACATGTGTTTAAATGTTATCAATTTGAATACGAATATTAGCGATTGAAGAATGTTTCTCATCCATGATATTTTTAGATCGCCCCTTATCATTAGGAATAGTTGAATTGTCTGTACCTTAGTCCAGTAAATTTCAATAAGAGGAATATAAAATACTGCCAGTGAAAAGTTTCTTCAGCTGTGTCCAATTTTGTCCAGCATATGGAAATGTCACCCTGCATTGTCACAATTTCACATTTATGCATGGGTCTGATGATGGTGAAATGGGGGGGGAGCCATGAAATTATGATGTACATACCACTTACTTAGTATAATATTATAGTGTATTTACTGACCCCCTACAGTAATGTGTCCTGTGTAATGACTGAATTTTGGTGCTGAGTGCTGTATCACCTTCCTAGCTTACACATCAAGTACAGAAACCAATGAGTGAAAAAGGCAATATTACAGGAGTGAGTTACAAATAAGGAAATACATGGAACAGAAATGCATAACAAAAGTGCAACGGTGGGGGGAGTGAAGAATATGGAAAAGTGTGCATATAATACAGGATACTATGAATGGCTATGTTAGGATGACACTGACGATAATGCAGTAGTTAGCACCGAAAAGTGGCAATAGGTGTAAGTGATTTTGTAAGTACTAGGAAATATTAATGCTTGAAGAGTACTGGATTTTGTTACCGACTGATGCTTAGAGTCCCGTTGTGCTAGTACCAACGATCTGCATGGGAGTCGTTATCATCGTCGCCGGCATGTTAGGCTGTTACTGCGCAGATGGCAGGAGAGTCGCGCTGCCAACATTCATCGCCTTACTAATCATTAACCCTTAAAACCCTGAATTAAATCCCATCTGCTATTTGCTGGCATTATTAGGAGCTTACCATTTTCTCCACTTTAGCAGGATAAGGGTTAAATCATTAACCCTTAGGCTACTAATGTCATATATATATATATATATATATATATATATATA
>Ga0268261_10004359_pt1 | contig 10592 bp, 7 predicted proteins | sample TergutNc150P1_FD_190353 | JGI IMG/M metagenome (GOLD analysis project Ga0268261, IMG submission 190353) | Nasutitermes corniger P1 segment gut microbial community from laboratory colony in Florida, USA - Nc150 P1 (SPAdes) (version 2) | ecosystem: Host-associated > Arthropoda: Insects > Digestive...
CCAACAGCTTCAGCTCTTGTAATGGAATGCCACTGCATAAAAACCTGAAATATTTTATGAAACTATACATATTTTGAACATCATAACTCAGCTCACCCCCTCCACCTCCCCAAAAAGGGGGGGGGGGATATACAGCTCTTTACCAGACAACAGTGTGAATCTCTATGGGATGGAAAAAATCTGTGCTTCATCGCATTACTTTTCTGTTAATACCAACTGGATCTTACCCTTACCAATAGTATCCACCAAAAGTACTACCAATACAATTTAAATCATACCACAGTTACATAAATCATGTCTTGATGCCTCCAAAAGGACTTTTTCTTTTTTGTTCTCAAAATCATGTCTAATTGAAATATTTTCCAATCTGGCTAGATTCTCTTGTACCAAGTACACACATCTCAGAACTTTATTCACAATTAGATATTGTTCCTGACCTCAACCAATTTCATGTAACAGTTTAATCTGGGTGACTCATCTGGGTCATGATGTGTTATGTTAGAATCAAAAACTTGGTGAACTAATCTTCTTACAACATCTGTACCCACCACAGAAAAGAAGGAAGAATAAAACTGCTTGTACATGACAGACATGCTCAGCAAAAGAGTATCATTTCAGTGTAAAGTATTCCAATCCATAAGGTGCCAATAACCATTTTAATACACTGAAATATAATTTTGCACTATATGGTAATTATGTACCAAGTTTCATACATTTATATTAGAAAATACAAGCCACAGTATGTGAAATTCATATTCATGCACTTAATTACTGAAAGAGGAAAGAGCATTAACAACTGCATACGACATGAAAGTGTCTGCTGTTAATTCTACAGCCTTATTCTGATCGGCATAAGGGTATATGTACTATTAAAAAAACACATCAACATTTTATCCAAATATAGTAAATGATCTGAAGATTGACATGTGATCAAACACACAAACTTTTTATTACATTTTCACTCAGTATCGCTGCCAAGTCTGAAAAATGCACACAACTGTACACTGACTACACCGAAAACTCACTGAGTGGTAACTGTAAATGATCCTCAAAGCTTTCAGTCCAGAAGACCAGAACTTTGACATTGGAATGAACTGGAGGCGGATGACGAGCAGCCACCGTTCGTCTTCGGCCTGAACCATCGGTACTTCCAGGTGATAAAGCAGACTTGTCTAAGTCCAAGGACAATGTACGTGGCTTGTCACCACCCCGGCCTCCATTTCCGGTACTGTCTGAAATACTTCGTTCATACCAACCTGTACAAAAAAATGTACAATAAGCTGGTGGCAATTCACAGGAGTCTGGTCTGAACAGGCAGTTGTATCATTGTGTGTGGTGCTTCACAGATCACCACTCTAAACGAACTTGAGCCACCACTATTCTCCTTCCATTCAAATGCATTCCACACGATGTTCCTTCTAATTTTTATGGTCTGTGTATGCAAACATTTCAAGTTGCGCACATTTTTTCCCAGTAACAAAACCCTGTGTGCACTGCATTCAGTGTATGTAAAATTATAAACCTGAAATAATTTTTTGTTAATATGATCATTCTCATAGCTACTAAAATTGTAATTGTACATTTTAACAAAACAGGAAATAAACAGCATAATAAAAAACAAACATTAAATTAATATGATTATTGTTTCATTCTTATACAATGTAAAAGGCAAATAAGCATGAATACATTACGTACAATTTTGATTTTTAAATTAACAACCATGTTTGTTTTATTATCATATTTTCTTGCTATTTAATTTTTTGTGTACATTTCAATTTTCTGAGTGTGCTGAAATTCATAATATATATATGTGCATGTGCGTGTGTGTGTGCGTGCGCGCGCGCGTTGGTGCGCGTGTGTGTGTGTGATGTGTGACGTGTGTGTGATGTGTGTGTGTGATGTGTGTGTGTGATGTGTGTGTGTGTGTGTGCACGCGCATGCATGCACATGTGCATGTGGGGGGGTGCACGAGCATGTGCACACACACACACATATTAGAGGAATGTTTCCATTAGTTCACTGAAGCACTGTTCAGTACATTATGCAGCCAACCTAACTGATAATATCAGAATGTGCTACCAAAGTATCTCATGGATTTTCAGTACTATTTGGAGGTGGTTCACGTTATATGATTTTGTAATATTTGTTCCCCAGCATATATCGCACCACACTTTTCAGGAAGTGTACATAAAAATTCCTGGCATCTCCTGGCAACATGAACTACAAATTCTCCAACAGAAAACACTTCCAATCTGCCTTCTTGTGCAAGTTAAAACAATATACGGTGTATTCTCAATTATCAGGGATAATGGTGGGGAGGAGGCGCACGCATAATTGAGAAACACAGATAATCCAAAACAGGTACTTTACTGAGGCATGAACAAAGAGTACAACTGTAATTTATGTATTATATACATAATGCATATATAGGTTATGAGTAGATGCTTATTGTTGAAGCAAATAATCCGTGATTTTTGTCTGTACTGATGATTCTGTTCAGGCCCTCTGCGCTACATCACAATATTCCCCACCTCCATCATTTGTCATTAGCAATTTATAATCATGCATGGATAATCTGCAAACTGGATAATCGGAGTACACTGTATTTCTAAACAAATGTTCACAATTAATTATCTGTTAACAAGTACTTCATGTATGAATCCAGCCATTATTAACCCACATTTAAAATAGTTCTTTGGGCTAATGTTCCCCATTTCAAGTGGTGTTTGTCTTATGCCAACTGACCACAAATGATGACGACCACCGGTACTGAAATATACATAAAAATTAAAACATATTGTTTCTGTTCTGTCATTTAATATATGTTATCTCTGAAAGTTACAATTATGACAATGATATTTTTTGTCTAGTGGCTCCACACAAGTTAAGTGCTACTCTTGCTGGCAGGAAAGGATACAGAATTTATTTGTGGGGATAGGGAGTAATCATTTGGGGTGGCAGTTGGGGGAGTGGGGGGAATGGGGACATACAATTTAATGTGGGCTCTTGAACCATGAGGGACTCTGGTATTCTTCGCACTTCTGAGGGTTCACATTGGTACTGGAAAAGGTTTCAATCAGCCAGCAGAAAAGTCTACACACAAATCTGACATGTGAATGTACTGAGAGCCCTCCAAATGAGAAATCAGGAATTACCTCAAAATCACTAAGTACCCTGATTTACGAAATGGAGGGTGAATATATAAATATTACCTTGACCAGATAAATGTGCTGGTTCACATGATGAATAAAACTGTGGTGACACATCAAGTTCATGAAACCGTGTTGGTACGACAAACGCAATTTCTGAGCTTGCGTCTGCCCAATATAAAACCTGCGAGTCTCCATTGTACAAGCTTCCACCATGATTGCTTAGAGCTGCATCTTCCTCTAAGGAAAGATACAAAAAGGATGTTACAAACATGCACAACATGCACAAGAGATCTGCACTGTTCTGTGATAGTACACAGCTTACACTGGTAATTCCTTATAGATATTTCGGGTTAACCTAACAGTCACACATTCAAGAGTCAAGAACTTATGCATGAACAACCTGTAATTTACAATTTTCTGAAATAAAGTTTCAATGCATGAAACAGTACTACAATTACATGAATCAAGTACCCTTGTCTACACACCAAAACAAAGAATTAAAAAATAAACGTTTCTATACAAAGTGTTACAAAACCATACAAACCCTACAGATCAGAAGCAGATAAAATATTTTTCTTCTAACTCTCTAGTAACGGAACACAGATGATGACAATACCAAACCTCACCAACGGACTTGATCCTCAGTGACTTCCTTCCACCTTCCCTTTTCAGAACGTCTTTCCCTAAGCTTCATTTTAATATTATCCCCTCACTCCCTTTTCAGTCTTCCAAACAGCTGCTTGCCAAAAGGTTTTCACACCGTAATTCCATATGCAAATTTTCTACTCCACCTGCACATTCAACCCACTCCAACATCCTTCATCAGTATACCTCATGAAGTCCTCTAATGCCCACATATTTTATAAAGTTTATAACACATACAGCAGTATAAAATGTACCATGGTAATGACATCTGCCCAGACACTCTACTGGTCATAAATTAAGAATAAGGCCAATACACAATCACAATTTGAAAAATACCTCTCTAATTCTATTGTCAATTTAAAGGTGGCAGACTTGCTAATGCCAGCAGATGAGACTTTTCTAGGTTAATACAAGTACTGGATGATGACTGTGGCTTCCAAATCCATTCTGAAACAAGTTATTACCTACATACAGATTCCGAAAACACTAACTATGTTGGATGTCACCTCAAAGTTCTGCACTGTCAGTCAAATTATAAATGATACTCACAGACAATATGTACACTCATAACCTATATCTGTACCAAACTGACATATATAGCTCTATTGGTTCATTAGTTACTGCCACCAAACCAAAAAAACAAGGAACATTTTCACAAAATTATTATGTTTATATCTAGGCTTAGGATTATATGCATCTTTTATACTGCATATGTAAAATAAAACTGTACTGCAACATTCCCTGAGGGCCAATCCTATAAATAATGAAAAGCACTTCATTTTTTATAGTACTGGCCCTATGTGGAACTTGAAATGTGCTTTTATTTCCCACAAAAATATTACCTTAACAAAAGGCACATTTTTAATTATATAACCCTACATCCCTTCAGGAGTCAAAAGAAAGTGGCACTAGGATCACTCCCACCCAAAAAGCTTGTGTTTTTCACTACCTTCCTATTACCAACTGTATAAAATCAAGATGTATGATGATGGGTGGTCTACTGTAGCAAGGTTTGTTGAAAATGGTCAATTTGTTCAACAGCTGAACTGAGGACATACACACAGGCACTATGGTGATCCATAACCCTACTTTCTTACTTCGTATGGAATGAAAAGTGGGCTAAACCGAAAAATAATGTACTACCTGAAGTAGGTTGCATGACCCGCCAACTAGTGGAAATGTGGCCGGTCCAACCTGGATGCTGAAATACATTGACAGACCACCCTAGGGACAGCAGAAACTCCAGAAAATGAGGAGACACTGTAGATTCTGATTGCTGTAAAATTATGAATACAGTCCATTACAGTACAACTGTGCTCAAGAAGTTCAGGTGGTAATAAAATGCCTTAACAGCAAATACATACAGAATAGATAAAATTAAAGTGTAACTCACCACATTGCTGAGAATTTCTTCAGCTGTCTTCTGCCCTGCTCTAACGTAGAATACGTGTACCGTGTCACAGGTACGTGAGCTCATATTATCAAGTACTTCCAGATCACGACAGAAACCATCCCGTGTTGTATCCAATGCTGTCAATGCTGATCCCACATTTCCCTGAATTACAAGAGACACAAGTACATGAAGCAACAATTTGAAGGTTTTACTTCTTCATCTGATACAATAAAGTAAACTGATCAACAAAGAATACAGTGGAACACTCTACTGTCCTCTCCTCTACTTCAACAAGAAAGGCAACATATGTATAATGTAACATTGCTGTGTGTTCATATAATGTTCAAACCTCCTTGATTATCTCAACAGCTTGATACCATTTCACCTGAAGACAGTGGTTTTATGGCAATTTGATTTCACTGGAATAAAACATACTCAGGTCTTCATTAATTCTTGTATATGACCAACTTGCACATGATCCTGAGAGCTATGCTGGCGGTAGCGTATGCTACTGGTATGGCCTCCCATGCCAGGCAGGTCAAGGGTGATGATCCAGACAAAAAAGGATACCCTGGTTCTCCAGGTTGGGGGTTTGGCATGGGGCTAACAACCCTACACAGTAAAAAACTTGTTATGAAAGTCGAGCAAAGGAATAAGCTGGATAGATTTAAGGATGATGGATGGAAAAGGACTAGGTATACAGAAATAACCTTAGCTACATGGAACACATGTTATATTTTGGTAATTGCAAAGAGTTTTTCAGCTCTTGAAGCACTGTGTAAAGAGATCTTCAAGTGCTGGGAGTGAGAAGACGGAGAGAGTTGGTGATAGATAGGGACAAATGGAGAGGTATCGTTCGACAGGCCAAAGCCCACAGCGGGCTGTAGCGCCAAAAGAAGAAGAAGATATGACCAACTTGACACACAGTTCTCTTTTCGTATATGTTTATTCCAAATATCTACATGTTTCGAGCACTCATGTGCTCATCATCAGGAGAATTAATTGTATATATATGACATCTGGTATATGCTCCACACCAAACCTGCATACCAGACGGTCACCTACATAGAGTGACATATACCAGATGTCATATTGATACAATTAATTCTCCTGATGATGAGGACATGGGTGCTCAAAACATGTAGAAATTTGGAATAAACATACATGAAAAAGAATTGTGTGTCAAGTTAGTCACTTACAAGTATTATACCGTGATGCACGGTCAACAAAACATAAAATTCAGGTCTTCATGTAAGGCACCTGGCAATTTTGTCCGATTTTAACAAAATCTGGGTTTTCTTTACTGATTTTCATAAAAGTCCCCAATATTGACGTTCATGGAACTCTGTCCAGTGGAAGCTGCGCTGAACCACACAGACATATGGCTGGATATGACAAAGGGGTGATTTTCATAACTATGCTAACACACCTAGAGAACAGAATTTGCTCAATGCAGGAAACATTCAGCTCAGATCTCTGCCTTCAGCTAGGCTGTACTCAATGTGATTTAGTACCTCACAGTTAAACAGTGAAGGATGTAACAGTCCTGCCTTCCTGAGGCTACCAATCCATTACTTCAATATAGATTCCAACAGCACAGTCAGTCTCAGTAGTTCTACATCCAAGCACTGAGCATGCCATGTAAAGCTCAATTGCAGGAAAAGATCAGACGAGCCACCATCCACAATATTTTCACATCTCCTACTAGTCAGGCCCAGGAATAAGGGCAGTTTGTGGGAATTTCAACTCTCATTGGCCTGGGACAATTCTGTCCTCTCTTGTCACCCTCTTTGATCATAACTGGCAGAATTTCCTCAAAGCATCCTACACATTTGATACATTTCTTCCTCCACAGCATCCACCTGCACCAATTCAGTCGCCAGGAAGACAGTGGTAGTATGTTCCGCCAGAACATCAAAACGTGGTGCAGAAATCCAACAGTACACCAACATTTGACACAGATATTTATATGGAACATATGTATAGTCTACTGGCAACAGGATGTTTTCAAGCGGATATAATATTTAAACTGCTTTGAGCCCTGTATAGTAGGCAATGTCCTTTCATTGCTACATATCCATCATTAAGTTACATATGAGTAATAAGAACACAGTATGCAAATGTCAGCAACTCACATTAGCTGCATCAAGAGACAGAAAGCCAAAGTGTGAGAGAAATAGCCGAGCTGTCTGGAACTCTTGACAGGCAGGTGGTGGAGTGCACTCAGGAAAGAGACCTTCAGCCTCTCTACACCATCGCTGCCCTGCAGCCATTTCCATCATCATTTGCTGTTCTACCAACCGTGCAAGATGAGCATGTTCTGTCGCTGCACCAGCTTCTATGAGCAGAGACTCCATACTGGGGATGGATTTGTCCCTACATGCACATAAACACACACACATAATCCCAAATAATCATTCACCAGAGATGTATCAACATACAAACTCTGCCTAAATGAAACCTAAGCTATTAGCTTCAACACGAACAATTTTGAAAAGTGCTGTCTTCTTCAGGGAAGTGATGCCATGTTTTCTGGTAGACGTGTAATGACATTTTGGATAAACATACTGTCTCCATCACCAAGGAGATAATGACATAACATCCCATAAGACGGAATTCTTCACTGTCCAACCTATAAGAATTGCAAATCTTACTTAAAAACTTTTCTTTCTATTATCCATGAAAGGGGAAAAAATTTCAAATTGAGAATAATTTTCTTTTACAACGGCATGAAAGGAGTAGGTAAGGTACAGCAGATACAAATTCTGCCTCATTTTTTAGTAATGTGACAGCAACATGGTTTCAGTGGTGGAATATTCCATATCCCTCTGCCATCTAGCATAACTTTCTTTCACTTACACTTACAGGGAAATATATATATATATATAAAAAATAGTAGTACCAACAAATACACAGAAGTATATTGAAAATTAGTTTATATACACAATACATCTTTCGGCCAACCATGTGGTCACCTTCGGGGAGGTAAAATACAAAAGATGGATATTTGTATTTTGTATTTTTGTAAAAATATGTAATCGTTGCCTGTTGGGAATTAGTGAACTTTGTATAATCTGTAATCCGTGCATTAACTGAATGTACGTAATAACAGTACCAAAAAAATTAGTTTATATGCACAGTGACCTACATGTTTCAACCAACCACGTGGCCATCATCAGGAAGATAAAATAGATAAGGTCACATGGCTGGCCAAAACATGTAAGAGGTCACTGTGTATATAAACCAGTTTTCAATATACTTATGTGCATTGTCGGTACTACTATTATATATATTTGATTAATCCACGAATTGTATAAGGGTACTTGAAAGTGTCACTTCAGATTCATTTACATTTATGGTGCACTAGATTCAAGACAGACTTATTTATGTAAGAAAGAAAACATTTCTACCTTGTGTGACGTGTGCCTTGGCTAAAAGTAGCTGTCTTTGTTCTTAGGCATGTTCACAGGCTCGCATTTTGAAAATACAGAGTCAATATAAAACATCACGGACTACTGGAAATGGCATGCAGAGTGCTGTACCTCACGTATGATTCAGCACACTCTCTAATTCAGATTTATTTGTGGAAATGTGATACACTTTCTTCACCAAGCACAAGCTCAATAAAGAACTTTTCCCTGCTTATGGTCACAACTGGTCATAGAACTGCAGTGAACTACATGTGGGGAAGAGAAAGTTCAGTAAAAGTAATAGATATGACTAAAAAACAACACTGCAATGGGACCTGAATGCTGTTATGATGTGCAAGTGTACTGCAGAAAAAAATTACAATATTGCCAGGGACAACCAAAGTAATATAAATTAAAAAATTTATATAATTACATTCTATAATAAATGTAACACATACACTTTGCATTGTGGAATGCGATCAACATTTTCAGGAAAGTAACGATGCTTCACATCATGACGCACACCAACATCTGCCATTGGTACTGGTCGCCCAGGATTAGGTGCATGGTATTTTGTTCCAGACTTATGACGTGGCAAATGTCTTAGTTGCATTGTCCACGCATGACGACCAAAAGGGCCCCGGATTAAAACTGTAACTGTTGGCTGTGGATCTGAAATTGATTCACAATTGTAAAAGTTGCTCCCATCTAACACAAAACATTTTAATTAATGGTGTAATGTCATCCACTCCTCTGTGTTAGTGCAAAAAAAAAAAAACAATGTGAGCTACCTTGGTCGTTTCCAAGGGGTTCCTCAAGCAATGCCAGCACTGTTGAGTTTTCCACAACAAAGTAGTGAAACCTGTCAACTGCCATTTCTCTGGACAAATGATCTCCACCAGGCCATGAGTTGCAGTGTCTCAGGAGGGCCACTTCATCTAGTAATGACCAGAGAGACTCTGCACCACAGGGTGATGGAAAGTAACCAACCTACAAATAACACAAACAGTACAGTTAACACACAGAAAACACCACTTCACATGACCTTCCATAAAGAGTAAATAAAACTTCAGCTCAAGTCTCAAGTCTTTTGAGATGTTACACCATGTCAGCTGGCTAAAAAGTACTAACATTTCAGAGAATCATGTTGTTTTCATCTGCAGGGTCTAGCCTATTTACCAGATAACACAGCATTAACAACTAAGATGTCATGTATCTTCTAAACACTGTTAACAGAACCTCAGATCTTTGCACAAGCCTTCAAACCAATTTTCTACTCTCACAGAACCTGAAGAATTTACACTGTGATCAATACAACCTGCCACTTGATCCTATTCTGGTCTTGTACATATCCTCAGTCTGCATCCTTAAATATCATTTCTCTGTTATCAAACTGAGACTGTGTACCGAGTCCACAAATAACCCCCCTGTGCACGCACGCACACACGCGCGCGCACGCACGCACACACACACAGAGTACTAAAAAAAAGCTGGTCACATCTTAACCACAACCTTCAGTTCATCTCACAGCATACGTCATATACTCACCTGCTCCAAGACAATAGTAAGCAGAGCCTCAGCTGTATCCCGCACCCGAATAGATGCTGGTTTCAGCTCCTTTTCATCCTTCATACGCACTGGCTCACCTGGCTTTCCCTGTAAAGGTAACATCCTTTGGACAACCAAACCTTATTTGCTGGTTTTAGAGTTACTTAATGCTACACCAACTAGACAGGTTATCTGGTGTCAAATGAGACATGATGACTGTCATGGAATGGAAAACACAAGAAATGAAGCCTACTTCAAGTACCATTTTGGCATCTGCAAGAAGGAACTGAGGAAAATAAGAGTAAACCTATAAGAGGGCATGCACTACTGCAGCCAAAATTCAAATCAAGTTTTCTCTCTCTCTCACACGTGCGCGTGCATGCGCATGTGCACACACACATACACACACACACACACACACACACACACACACACACACACACA
>Ga0268261_10004360_pt1 | contig 10591 bp, 11 predicted proteins | sample TergutNc150P1_FD_190353 | JGI IMG/M metagenome (GOLD analysis project Ga0268261, IMG submission 190353) | Nasutitermes corniger P1 segment gut microbial community from laboratory colony in Florida, USA - Nc150 P1 (SPAdes) (version 2) | ecosystem: Host-associated > Arthropoda: Insects >...
AACATCAAGAATGGGTGCTCCATATATATATGACATTAGTCACCTAAGGGTTAATGTTTGCATGTCCTGGTTTAATTTTTTATACTGTATGTAGTGTACCTTGATTAAACGGAAACCTGGCTTTAGTGGAAAAATGTTCTGGTCCCTTGAGATTCCGTTTAAGACAGGTTTTACTGTATAACTCAAAAGGAGAAAAATACAATGCAGAATTACCACAGAAGTACACAATATATTTTTGAGTTACCTGATAATGCTATAGCACCTGAAAATCATTAGGTATTTCCTAAAAGCATGGGTTATCACAAATGTTGCACCAAAAAGAATGTGGTAAGTAGTAGTTTAGCGGTTTTGGTGGTCTAGGGGTTAGCGTACTGGCCTTTGGTACCCAAGTTCGCAGGTTCAAACCCGGCCGAAGCCGTCGGATTTTTAAGGGCGAAAAAAATCCTCAGCACACCTTCCTTCGGAGGGGAAGTAAAGCCATCTGTCCCATGTCGCAGATTTGCGGCATGTAAAAGATCCCTAGAATTACGTGGAAGTCGGATTCTAGGCCAAAATTTGTCGGAACATTTCTCACCCACGAAGAGTTCCACCTTCCGCTACTAGGGGTCTCTCGCGTCGTTGGACGTGAAGGCACCTAGCAGAGAAGGTGGGAATGTCTAAAGGCGGGGGGAAAGCAATGGCAACCTACCCCTAAGAACTTGCCCAGGATGCAGCATGCCAGAGCCATACTGGTCGCCTGACCGGGCTCTGGTTCCTGCTAAACCGGCCTAAGGGCTGAATACTAATGAATGAATGATGTAGTAGTTGTGGACTGTGTTAAGATACTTAGCTGGTGGGACAGAGGGCAATCCTAGAGGATTAGAATTGCTGGTTCATCCTTTGAGATTCAACCTGGAGCCTTACTAATACAGTGGGATTCAGTAAAGACTAGACTAACTACCATAATTTTACATGTGAATAAAAGACTCGTTAGAGAAAAATTATCCATGTGCAGCAGTGTCAATATGAAGAATACGTGTGAAATTTTAAATTGCCAACACTTCTGAAAACACCCTATTTACAACTAATTGTTGTGTCTTATTATTTATATTTTATTGGAAGATGCTGTGGAATGGAAATGAATGTGGAAAAAACAAAAGTAATGAGAATTTCAAGACAACCATTGCCAGTAAAAATTATGATAGACCAGAAACAACTGGAGAATGTGGAATCTTTTAAATATTTGGGTAGCACTTTAACAAATGATGGAAGATGTACTTGTGAAATTAAGTGTAGGATTGCTATGGCTAAAGCTGCATTCAACAAGAAGAGGACTGTTTTTACTAGCACATTGGACTTGGAATTGAGGAGGAAGCTAGTGAAGTGCTACGTTTGGAGCATAGCTTTATATGGTGCTGAAACTTGGACGCTTTGGGCAGTAGATCGGAAACACCTGGAAAGTTTTGAAATGTGGTGCTGGAAGAGGATGGAAAAGATCAGTTGGACTGATCATGTGAGAAATGAAGATGTATTACTTAGAGTCAAGTAGGAGAGGAATATCCTACATGAAATACGTAAATGGAAGGCGAACTGGATTGGTCACATTTTGCGTGGAAACTGCCTTCTACAACGGGTTACTGAAGGAAAGATACAAGGGGGGATAGAAGTGACAGGAAGACATGGAAGAAGATGTAGGAAGCTATTGGATGACCTTAAGGAAAGGAGAGGATACTTTCATTTGAAAGAGGAAGCTCTGGATCGCACTGTGTGGGGAGCTCGCTTTGGAAGAGGCTTTGGACCTGTTGTAAGACAGACTACTAAATGAATGAATTATTTATATTTTATTACTTACTACTAAGATTTATCAAGACTGTTTATATTGTGTTAGACAGTATGTGTTGACTATGCCTATATCCACAGGATTGTATGCTACACTGGATTTATGGAATGTGAATAAATTACATTGCATTACAATGTCCAAAGCATGTTAGATGTTTTAAAATTGACATTACCTGTAGTGGCTTGTAACTCTAAAAGTTTCACGCTTTGTAGAATTTTAAAAGCTCTGAATGAGATTTAGGCTGCATTATGAACAATTTTAATTCATGTCTGAATGCAGATTTTACTTTTCAAACTGAGCGTTCTAATCTCAGTGTAACTGTTGTTACAGGATATCATAATAACATAATGAAACAATGAAAAACATGCCAGGTGAAGCAGTTGGTCTTTTATTAGTATGTAAGGGCAGTGTCAAATTAGTGTCTTACTTTCACTTGCTGCAGTTTTGCAGTGGCCTGTACCTTCCCCTCGCACATTACTGAGTGCTTAAGCTGCATTATTTGTTCAATTTAAGATGGCAAAACAGCATTTCCAGTTACTGCTAGTGTTAGTCATAAAGAATATGAAGAGGAAATGGCTTACACTTTCAGCATTGGAAACGTATGTGTTTAAACAAAAAGGTAACCACCGTGCACACATATGTGATAATGGATACAGGAATAGCAACATAGGATCCTAACCTCACAAAACAATTTGCTAACCACATCGTAGGGTACGACTTCCCAAATTAGTAACTACGCACATTTATTGACCATTATAACTTTCGATGTAGGCATGCAATACGCATTCGAGCTTATTTCTACTGGTGTTTTATATTTAACTGAATGGAATGGATCCTTAACCTGCGACAGCTTTTGTACCAATTCCTTCCACAATTTACAAACTTGTTCACAACGTGCAAGAGTTTTTCCATCTACGTGTGAAAAAATTACTTCCATAACATCAGGATTTAAATATGGAACCATATTACTGTTCGCGTTTGTTTTGTTACAGGCCGCTATAACTTCAAACATCGTAAGAATTCCTTCAATCCCTGACACTAATCATGGAACGCACAGTACTAACCACAGATCGTCTATGTACTAACAAAACGCGCTGATCAATGGTGTGTGCTGGTCGCCATGGATTAGCGTGCGCGGTATTCGCGACGATCACGGTGTAGCTGCTCATCAGCGCAATTAAAATTTGTTCTAAACACTGTCGCAGATAATGTAGGAGTTGGTTCTAATCCAAATGATCTGTGGTTCTAATGTTGCCAGCACTGATCTGGGTTGGCAATATGTTGTCACCTGTGATCATTGGTTGTCAGTGCCACAACTGCTGTGGTACTGATGACCAAAGCTAATTGTATGTGCGACGTCATAAGGCGTCGCGGCGTTTAGTAACGTCGAGAGTAAATTGTTGCGGCGGTACTTGGGCTGAGAAGTTTGTGATGGGTATCACTATGTGATGTTGCGAATATTACGTTACAGTACATATTGCATAATTATTTTTATAGTGTATTGTTGAGGTCGGCGATATGACCAAATGTTTTAAAATTGTAGTGTTCTTTAGTATTTCTGTGAACAGCTGGTCTTGATTGTTGGCACTGCCCGACGTGGAAGTATTTCAAATAACATTTGGAAGTCTTTTGCTTGAGTGATTGGCCGCCAAGATGGCAGTGAACATTTTCGGTATAGGGTGGAAAATAACCCTCGTCAATCGCATTGTTGTGCTTGTGGTGCTGATTGTATCATTATCTTTGTTTGCTCAAGGTGAGAAGGAACCAGTTGACGCTGATAGTGCAAAATCAGACAATCCGTCTTCTGAGGTATGTTATCAAGCAGCGTTTCAATATATTTTTTTGGGGGGGGTAACATCTGTTTCATAAATTTGTCTGGGACGGAGTCCATTTCCGTTTATCCATCGAAAGGTACAACCTAAGGATGTGGAAATAGTCATAATGTGATGAAGCACTGTATCTCTTAAATTACAGCTGTCAAATTACAGAATACAATTATAATGTAATGATTACATAATACAGTAACTGTAACATTAAACCACAAGAAGGTGGAATATATATTATTTATTAGAATTAAAATATTCATCAGTAGAATAAAATGAGTTAGAAAGAAGAAACCTCTTTAGGTTTGATTTAAAAACTTTTATTTCATTTGCTACACACTGTATGTGAGTGGAAGATGATTAAAAATTTTAATTCCCACATAATGAGCTCCTTTTTTGGTATTTGGTTAAATTAGTGATGGGTAGTTTAAATTTATTAGCAGATCTAGTGTCGTGGTTATGGACTTCTAAGTTCTTTGTAAATAAATGTTTGTTGTTCACCACATACAATAAAAGTGAAAATATTTTATGAGAATGGAAAGGTATAATTTCCATTGTTTTAAACAGTTCTTGACATTAATCCATATTCTTTGAACTAGTCATAATTATATATTTTTTTCCATTGTGAATATTTTAATAATATGAGGGGTGTTACCACAAAAAATTATGCTGTAGAATATGATAGAATGTACATGAGAAAAATATAGCATTCTTAAACCTGTCCCTGACAACATTGCTTTTACAGCTCTTATTGTATAACATGCAGAGTTCAATCTGGAAATTAACCCTTATCCTGCTAACGTGGAGAAAATGGTGAGGTCCTAATAATGCCAGCAAACAGCAGATGGGATTTAATTCAGCATTTAAAGGGTTAATTGGTCCTTATGATAATCTCGAGTTAGAGTGTCATCAATCACTAAACACAGAAACTTTGTATATGTAACATTAGCAATAATTTTATTAAAGTAATTAATATATAATACAATGTCAGTGCAAATTTTGGTTATAAATTCTAAATAATATGTTTTATTAAAGTTGAGCGATAGGAAATTGGTTTTAAATCATGAGATTATATCAGAGAGTGTTTGGTTAATGCTGTTTGAAGTCCCCTTGGATTAGAATTAGTTACTATAATGTTAGTGTCATCTGCTAAGAGCACAACTTCAGCATCATTATCTGTTACATTGAGTAAATCATTAATATAAATAAGGTGAAGTATTGGACCCATGGTCGAACCCTGAGGAACTGCACTTGTAACTTTTTTCCATATAGAAGAAACACTATCACATGCATTAATTTTATCAATGCATGTTTCTTCTCTGAGATAAAATTGTGTCAAAGTTAGAAATTTCCCACTAATTCCATAAAACTCTAGTTTATCTACTAGAATTCCCTGGTTCACACAATCAAAGGCCTTCTCAGGGTCACAGAATATTCCTTCCACAGAAAATCTCTTATTCATAGCTTTTAATATTTCATTAATTATGTTATAAGATGCAGTCTCGGTGGAACTGTTAATTCTCAATGCATATTGTTCCTTGACTAGTGTGTTATAAGTGCGTATATGTGTATATAATCTTGAGTATATTAGTTTTTCAAAAATCTTAGAAAATGATATTAAAAGGGAGATTGGACTATACTTTGTGGTGAGAAGTTTGTCTGCTTTCTTATAGACAGGTTTGATTATAGCATATTTTAGTCTTTCAGGTAATACACTTGAGGAAAGGGATTTATTACAAATATACGTTAAGGGGGAAATAATAAAAAGCACTTAATTTTAGAATTTTTATGGAGATTTCATTATACCCATATGAGTTTTTAGTCTTTAGGGATTTAGTAATCATATCAGTTTCATAAGTTATGGCATAGTTCCAATTAATTCTTGGAAATGTGTCATAAAAGTTGTTAATCAAATGGAAGGATGCATGTTATCCCTAGGATCATTACTTTTTTGATGTTGCCTATAACATTATCAACAACAGTTAAGAAGTAATCATTGAAAGTGTCGGCAATTTCCTGTGGATTATTCATTAGAGGGTTATTAATTTTGGAGGATTTAATAATTTTGACAATTCTTATGTCTTTTTTTTTTTATAATTTTCCATGTAGTTTTTGTTTTATTCTTGGATTTAGATATTAATTCATCATAATATATTTTTTTTTTGCTGTTTTTATAACATTTGTTAATATCTTGCAATATTTTTTGTGTTGTGGTTTGGTATTGGTATCATCACTTTCCATACAACTCATGTATAAAATTCTTTTGTTATGACATGATACTTTTATTCCCCTGGTTATCTGTGGGTTATATCTGTGTTTGAATTTAAATTTACTCTTAGTAAAAAATGCGTAAAAAATTTTTAAATAAATGTTTAAATAAAAAGTTGTTAAATATAACATTTGTGTCAGATCCTTCAAAAATATCCTCCTAGCTTTTAGTACTCAATTTAGATTGAAATTCGTCTATAGTGAAGCTATTAATGTTCCTAACATAAGAAGATGTGAATTTTTGTATAGGTGCAATGACATTTTCTAATTAAAAGTAGTTGAGCATTGTGATCTGACAGCCCATTGGTGAGGGGCTTTATAGTAAAATTTCTTGATAAATCCTTAAAAATGTCATCAGTCGCAGGACTTGAACCATTAAAAATTTTCATGGGAAAATTCACTGTACTTTTTAGATTGTATGTAGCTAATAGAGTAAACTGCTGTCTTCTATTATGACTGTCGAGATAATTAATATTTATATCCCCGAAGATGAAAAATTAATTTTTTTGGTATATAATAGATTCAAAAGAGATTCTAATTTCCTCAAGCAATAGTTATAATTTCCAGTAGACGATCTACAGATAGTTATAATGAATATTTTAATCTTAGGTAGGTTTAATTTGATGGTACATATTTCAAGATATTTCTCTTTACAGATATGATGAGTAGGTGTAGTATTGAAGTTTATGGATTCATGCACAAATATACATACACCTCCATTTATATGTGGGCCGGGTAGCTCAGTCGGTATAGCTACAGGCTGGACGGTCCGGGGATCGAATCCCGGTGGGGGCGAGATTTTCCGCACCTGTCCAGACCGGCCCTGGGGCCCACCCAGCATCCTGTACAATCGGTACTGGGTCTTTCCCGGAGGTAAAGAGCGGCCGGGGCGTGACGCTGACCCCTCATCCCCTTTTAGTGCCATGGTCAAGAAAGGGTAGAGCTATACCTCTACTCCCCCTATGGGCCATGTGGCCTGTACAGAGCCTCAGTGCCTCTACAAGGGGTGCACTTTACCTTTACCTTTTCCATTTATATATTGATGCCTACAAAATTTGGCACCAAGTTTATGATATTCATTTGAAATCATATCTGTTTCCAAATCTTTGAGGTGATGCTCAGTTATACATTGTAAATGTGGGAGCTCAGACTGTAATGTATTTGATAAGTGGCTTATTTTTCCCTTTAAGCCTCTTATGTTTTCATGATAGACCTTAAAGTTATTGGAACTATCTTTTAAGAGAGAATTTGCATTAATATATGAAGGAGAATGAAGTTTAAAATCACGATAAAAATCAGTAATGGAGCAATCATACTGATTGTGGATGTTACTGTCCTCTAGACCTAAGATATCTTTCACCATAAGAAATCATTTTGTCTTGTGACAGGTGGCCTTTTTTTCCTAATTGCTGTTCTACGGGTGACTGTATCGGGTTGCGTTTTTGGATGATCAAGTGCTATGGTCGTGGGCATTACTATTTCCTTTTTAGCTAGATGTGTAGTGGCATTTTCATTTAGCTCCATTTTCCTCAGTTTTATTTCCATTTAGTGTATAAATTAAAGAAACCATTTGTTTAGCTAACAGCCATTTTTACAAATCCATTCTGATACGAACCATACTGAGTGAAAAGGTTTCTATTAGAATTGAATTCCAAAATTGTAACATGATTAAATGATTTTGCAATTTTCTTCAGTTTTGAATTAAATGCCTTGATGTCGCATAGTACAATCACCTTTCATGTTTACACAGTTTTTCCGCTGCACACATTCACAGTATGTTTCTTATCTCCTCCCTGGAAGCCTATTCTTGGATTTGCAACTCTTTGTAGTATCTGTCTTGATGTTTGTTGATTTATTATCATTGCAGTAGAACTGCTACATTTTTCCACATTATCTCATAAACAGCACTATTTTCAGAAATGAAGTTATTTGACAAAAAATGTGTTTGATTATATCTACAGCACTTGAGGCATATCTCATTCTAAGAAGAATGCAGTGAGATATGATAAATATACTAGGTCTTCATGTAAAGTACCCATTATTCATGTCAGATTTTAATGATATTTGAATTTTCTTGACAGATTTTTGAAAATCCTCATATCAAATTTAATTAAAATCCATCCACATTGTTCTATGCAGGCTGACAGAAAGACAGACAGACGTATGGACATGACAAAGCTAAGAGTTGCTTTTTATGATTATGCTAATGCTCCTAAAGACTGAATAAGTGATAAGTGTCCTGAAGTCTTCTGTTGGTACACAGGTTTTGGTAATATTTCCCGTCCATTGCAGACAGTTTGGAGAGTAAAGAGATGTCCATTTCACACCTTTACTCATTTCATTTAACACATTGCATTTTGTAGCAGAACCATTAATTAAGCTGTGTTAGTGATGATTTACAGTATGCCCTGTTGCCCTCAGACATTACATACATGTTTCCCATTGCCAACACACAGCAGTGAGTGATGAGAGCATTGTCATCCTGTGATAATAATGGTATGCAGTGTTGCCAACACATAGCATTGAGTGATAACGTGCCATGGTCAGTAATGAAGGTATGATAATGGTATGCAGCATTGCCAACATACAGCATTGAGTGTTAAGATCACATACTTCTTGGGTGTGGCACCATTTTGTTCAGTATACAGATATTATACAGATGTTTTGGAGAAGCCTGTTGTGTCCATTTGCAGGAGGCAGCTAAAATGATAGTACCCCCCTACCAAACTGTATAGTGTTGCAACCCAGAACTTCTTGATATTCACCTCTGTGAGAACCTTGAATCTATGTTATGAGTAATGTATGTGAGCAAGATAATATTTCATTATTACTTCAAAATAATTGAAACATCATTCGGAATCATCAAAACACGTATTGCATTATATTGGTAAAATTAACCACTCCTTGTGTTGTGGCCTTGAAAGACTATCCTGAGGCCTTGTAAGGCCAAAACACAGAGGGTGTAATTTTATCAGTACAGTGAAAGTTGTGTTTTGATGGTTTGTATTGATGTTCTGTTTATTTCATGCAGCACAGTAGTATGAATGAAAATGTTGAAATTTTATTATTACTTCTTGTATTTTTATAGAAGAGTCATCTTGTGGATGCTGCTGATATAAATAGTGGGAGCGAAAATGAGAAGAAAGGCAACCTTGGCTTTATTCATGCATTTATTGTGTCTTTATCAGTCATCATTGTGTCAGAGTTGGGAGATAAAACCTTCTTTATTGCTGCCATTATGGCAATGCGACATCCTCGTCTTACGGTGTTTGTTGGAGCTCTTTCTGCCTTGGGGCTTATGACTGTTCTGTCAGGTAAGAATTCACACATGAAATTGGAGGAAAATACATAACACTTCATAATTTATGTAGTGAAGGAAGGTTATTAACTTTTTTGTACATGTCTATGCATATTTGTATAAGTATTATGTAATTCTGTTAATTTCCTCAGTTGTAAGGCAAATGCCTGGGTAAAACCCGCAAAGACGGGGCATGGCCCGCACTCTTCCTAATTTTTGTGTTGTTCTATGTATTTTTTGTGTTGTTCTATGTATTGTGTGTTTTGTGTCGTTATCTGTATTGTTTGTGTGTATATGTGTACTGAACTACTGCCACCGGGTGGCTACCCAATTGCAGTTAAATATATCATATCATAGTTGTAAGCCCCATGGACTCATATCAAGAAGGAAAGTCCTAAGTCGACGTAAAGAAACTGGAAGTAACTAGTTAGCCTTTTGTGGCTGGTGTTCAGTTGAGTATTGCTGGAGAATATGGAAAGACCATGAGTACTGAAGTCTTATAAAAGGGAGATTTTTGGTACAAGCAGGCCACATTGTACACCAGGCTTAAATTCCTGAAAAATGTCGTGAAAATTGAACAGAAAATTTCCATTTAAAGGAGTATATATCCTGGAGGTTAGAGGACTGAGATCATCATCCTATATAGTGTATGACTTTACCACTAGTGGTACTGTACAGTGTACATACATTTCTACACAATATTTTTAATGTAACAAAAATGTAAGAGACTCACATTCCTGGTTTATGGTATGGTTGATTCCGTTAGGACCTTGGTATTCTTGCTACATAAACAAACAATCCCTGATTCAGATTGTTGGAATTTAATGTTACCTAAACACTTAACGCTTTCTTTAATTGTGTCAGCATTATCGTGAATTGTATGTCTGTTACCATGAGCGAGTCTGACATTATGGCACATGTTAACAATTGGTTCATCTAATTGTGAAACTAATTTCTCTTCATTACCAATTGTTTTTCGCTGACTTTTCACTGGGATTGCACTACATGGTGTAGGTTTACGTTCCTCACTCATGTTGGTAGCACAGACCAATGCTGTTGAAAGGAAACTAGATGAACCATGTGATTATGTCACCAGCATAATCACTCAATACACATGATCGTCTGAGAGTGACATTATCTATTGTCAGCCTCTTACAGAAGATAAGTGCAACCTTAGACCATCTATGCCAAATTGCGTTCAACCGAAAATTATCAAATAAATTCAAAGAGTGGTGTAAATTTTCAAGTCATGTTAACCCTTTAAACCCCAAATTAAATCCCATCTGCTATTTGCTGGCATTATTAGGAGCTCACCATTTTCTCCACGTTAGCAGGATAAGGGTTAAATTATTAACCCTTAGGCGACTAATGTCATATATATAT
>Ga0268261_10004361_pt1 | contig 10591 bp, 4 predicted proteins | sample TergutNc150P1_FD_190353 | JGI IMG/M metagenome (GOLD analysis project Ga0268261, IMG submission 190353) | Nasutitermes corniger P1 segment gut microbial community from laboratory colony in Florida, USA - Nc150 P1 (SPAdes) (version 2) | ecosystem: Host-associated > Arthropoda: Insects > Digestive...
ATTTCGTGCGAATGGTGGCTTCAGTCTTTGTGGAGCATAGATATGTTGGAGGTTGAGCACGAAAGTACAAACGATTTGATGTGGTACGTGATTCATCATTATGAAGCTACTTGTCGAACGTCTTAAAACGTTTTATTCAGTTACCTAAGGTAATAATTGGTGTTAAGTTTTTGCAAAGATTTATTTAGATTGGGCTCTTATACACGAATTTCTCAGTTGGCGTATTTCATATTACGATATGAAATGCAGCACAGATATTGTGATGGGCGAACATCATTAGTCTTTTTATGTCGTTTGTTGCAACTCCTGTTTCTAATAAACATAAGCTAAATGTTTCCGTCGCTCCCTTGACATAGATTTGTAGCAAGAATCAGATCCCTAAATAGCGTTGAAGGTGTAAGGTCTTCAATATTACAGGACAGCATTCTCGACAAATAGTTCCAAATTTCGCCGCTAGGAGCTCTGGCGTCTAGGCGTACTTAGAGGCGCCTGGCAAGGAAAGTGGAAACTACTAAGGACTTGCCCAGGTAGCAGCTTGTCAGATCCGTAACGTTCTCCTGATTGGGCATTTCCTCATGCCTAACTGGGCTGCGTTATATACTAATGAATAAACCTATATGTCGAGCCCCATCACTTAGCCCGAGTCATGTTTCGAGCTCAAATACTGCACAGATAGGCTGTTTGTCGCGTGCAAACACCCGAACTTCAGAACTATGTGCAAGTTATGTTTAGACCTATAATCATATCAGATAAGAAGTATGTGGAACGCCTAAACACAATTTTCATCTCTTTGTGTGAGACATTTTTCCATGCCTTCTACGTCACAGACTTGCGTTATGACACGATTTCTGTCGGTTGGATTAATTCGTGTTTGTAGCTAATTATCAGTGCACGTAAGCTAAAAGTTGTTCGTAATTATACCAATTTCATCACTTATCGAATGTATTGTTTCAAGACAAACGTCTATAACGTCTGTATTAACGCCATTAATCATATTTCATCAGTTGTAGAGCAAAATGTTTCGAACTCATATTCAGCACATCAAATGTATAAACACAAAAGAATAAATACCAGTTGCTTCAGTAGGTTCAATTCTAGTTTCAGTTCCATATTCTGTATAGCTACGCTGCATGTCGTTCGTATATAAACGAATTTCATCACTTGGCACGAGTCATGTTCCAAGCGCATACATGGCAGAGATAGTCTGCAGGTCGAGCACACAGACACGAAACACATAGTTCGAACGAATAAGGGTTCGGAGATTCAGAAACAGTTACTTAAATAGGGCGAAAGTGGTCATTTATGGAATATTACAAGACAGTCTTCTCCTCAAATAGTTCCATCTTTCGCCGCTAGGATCTCTGCCTGCTTTGTATATATGGAGGCACCTGTTGGCAAAAGTGGAAACTACTAAGAACTTGCCCAGTCAGCAGCGAGTCATATCTATAACTTTTTCTGACTGTGCTTTTCTTCATGCCGAACTGGCCTAGATAATGTACACAAAAGTGGATATGATTTGCTTGTAATTAATCATTTAACGTGAGTCATGTTTTGAGTTGAGATAGGGTTCAGATAGGATGTAGGTTCTGTGCAAATTCACAAAATTCAGAATTTTGTGCAAGTTATTTTTAGACCTATAATCAGAATAGATAAGACGTATGTCGGATGTAAATAAACAAATTTCATTACTTCAAGTGCAATTTTCCAGGCTTTAATCGTCTCTGATCAACTGTATGTCAAGTGTGAAAACACTTCTTTGCTTCGCATAGATTAAGTCAAGTTTGTAGCCCATATTCAGCACAGTTAAGATTATATTCTTTCGTAGTTACATGAATTTCAAGACTTTTCGTGTACGTATAAACGAACTTGATCATTTCGTGCGAATGGTGGCTTCAGCCTTTGTGGAGCATAGATATGTTGGAGGTTGAGAACGAAAGTACAAACAATTTGATGTGGTACATGAATCATCATTATTAAGCTACGTGTCGAACGTCATTAACGTTTTATTCAGTTTGCTAAGGTAATAATTGGTGCAGATTTTTTGCAAAGATTTATTATGTTTGAGCTCTTATACACGAATTTCTCAGTTGGCGTGTTTCATATTACGATATGAAATGCAGCATTGATATTGCGATGGGCGAACATCATTAGTCTTTTTATGTAGTTTGTTGCAACTCATGCTTCTAATACACATAAGATAAATGTGTCTGTCGCTCACTTGACATAAATTTGTAGCAAGAATCAGATCCCTGAATGACGTAGAAAGGGTAAGGTCTTCAATATTACAGGACAGCATTCTCGACAAATAGTTCCAACTTTTGCCGCTAGGAGCTCTGGCGTCTAGGCGTACTTAGAGGCGCCTGGCAAGGAAAGTGGGAACTACTAAGGACTTGCCCAGGTTGCAGCTTGTCAGATCCGTAACGTTCTCCTGACTGGGTTTTTCGTCATGCCTAACTGGGCTGAATTATATACTAATGAATGAACCTAAATGTCGAGCTCATCACTTAGCGCGAATCATGTTTCGAGCTCAAATATGGCACAGATAGGCTATATGTCGCGTGCAATCACTCGAATTTCAGAACTATGTGCAAGTAATGTTTAGACCTATAATCATATCAGACAAGAAGTACGTCGAACGCCTATACACAATTTTCATCACTTTGTGTGATACACATTTCCATGCCTTCTACGTCACAGACATGCGTTATGACACGATTTATGTCTGTTTTATTAAGTCATGTTTGTAACTAATTATCAGTGCAGGTAAGCTACAAGTCGTTCGTAATTATACCAATTTCATCACTTATCGAATGTAATGTTTCAAGACTAACGTCTCTAACGTCTGTATGTAGATACAATGCCATTAAACGTATTTGTTCACTTGTAAAGCCAAATGTTTCCAACTCATATTCAGCACATATAATGTATAAGCACAAAAGAATAAATACCAATTGTTTCAGTAGGTTCAATTCTAGTTTTAGTCCCATATTCTGCATATCGAAGCTGCATGTCGTTCGCATATAAACAAAATTCATCACTTGGCACCAAGCGCATACATGGCAGAGACAGTCTGTAGGTCGAGCTCACAGACAGGAAATACTTAGTTCGAAACAATACAAGTTCGGAGATCCAGAAAGAGTTACTTAAATGGCGTGAAAGTGGTCATTTATGGAAGATTACAGGACAGCGTTCACGACAAATAGTTCCAACTTTCGCCGCTAGGATTTCTGCCTGCTTTGCCTATATAGAGGCATCTGGTGACGAAAGTGGTAACTACTAAGAACTTGTCCAAGCTGCAGTGTGTCATACCCGTATCTTTTCCTGACTGGCCTTTTCTTCATGCCGAACTGGCCTAATGAATGTACCCAAACGTTTATATGCTATACTCGTATATCATCATTTAGCGCGTGTCAGGTTTTAGTTGAAATAGGGTAAAGGTAGAATGTAAGTCGAGGGCAAATTCACAAAATTCAGAATTTTGATCAAGTTATGTTTAGACCAATAATCAGAACAGATAAAACGTATGTCGTATGTAAATACACAAATTTCATTACTTGAAGTGAAATTTTCCAGGATTTATTCGTCTCTGATCGGCTGTATGTCAAGTGTCAAAACACGTCTTGCTTTAGTTGGAGTAAGTCAAATTTGTAGCCCATATTCTGCACAGTTAAGTTGCCATTCTTTTATAAGTATACGAAGTTCAAGACTTTTCCAGAACAAATAAACGAATTTGATCATTTCGTGCGAATGGTGGCTTCAGTCTTGATAGAGCATATATATGCTGGAGGTTGAGCACGAAAGTAAACATGTTTTGATGTGGCTAATGCATCATCACTATTAAGCTGCATGTCGAAAGTAATAAAAGTTTTATTCAGTTAGCTCAGGTAATAATTGGTTTCATTCTTTGCAAAGATATATTTAGGTCGAGCTCTTAGACAGGAATTTCTCGGTTGGCGCATTTCATATTACGATATGAAATGCAGCACAGATAACGTGATGCGCGAACATCATTAGTCTTTCTATGTCGTTTGTAGCAACTCTTGCATCTAATACACATAAGCTAAATGTGTCCGTCGGTCCCTTGACATAGATATGTAGCGAGGATTAGATCCCTAAATGGCGTGGAAGGGATAAGGTCTATAACATTACAGGACAGCCTTCTCTACAAATAGTTCCAACTTTCGCCGCTAGGCGCTCTGGCGTCTAGGCGTACTTGGAGGCGCCTAGCAAGTGGTCACTTGCCCAGGTTGCATGACTGGTCTTTTCGTCATGCCTAACTGGGCTGAGTTATATACTAATGAATGAACCTAAATGTCGAGCCCCATTACCTAGCGCGAATCATTTTTCTAGCTCAAATACTGCACAGATAGGCTGTATGTCGCGTGCAAACACCCGAATTTCAGAACTATGTGCAAGTTATTTTTAGACCTATAATCAGATCAGATAGGAGGTATGTCGAACGCCTAAACACAATTTTCGTCTCTTTGTGTGAGACATTTTTCCATGCCTTCTACGTCACAGACTTGCGTTATGATACGATTTCTGTCAGTTGGATTAATTCGTGTTTGTAGCTTATTATCCGTGCACGTAAGCTAAAAGTTGTTCGTAATTATACCAATTTCATCACTTATCGAATGTATTGTGTCAAGACAAACGTCTATAACGTCTGTATTAACGCCATTAAACGTATTTGATCACTTGTAGAACCAAAAGTTTCGAACTCATATTCAGCACATATGAGGTATAAAGACAAAAGAATAAATACCAGTTGCTTCAGTAGGTTCAATGTTAGTTTTAGTCCCATATTCTGTAAAGCAACGCTGCATGTCGTACGCATATAAACGAATTTCATCACTTGGAACGAGTCATGATCCGAGCGCATACATGGCAGAGATAGTCTGTAGGTCGAGCACACAGACACGAAATACTCAGTTCGAACCAATACCGGTTCGGAGATCCAGTAACAGTTACTTAAATGGCGTGAAAGTGGTCATTTATGGAAGATTATAGGACAGCCTTCTCGACAAACAGTTCCACGTTTCGCCGCTAGGATCTCTGCCTGCTTTACCTATATGGAGGCATCTGGTGAAGATTGTGGGAACTACTAAGAACTTGCCGACGCTACAGAGTGTCATATCCGTATTTTTTCCTAACTGGCCTTTTCTTCATGCCGAACTGGCCTAATGAATGTACCCAAAAGTGCATATGCTATACTCTTATTTCATCATATAGCGCGAGTCATGTTTCTGAGTTGAAATGAGGTAAATGTAGGATGTAGGTCGAGGGCAAATAAACAAAATTCAGAATTTTGTGCAAGTTATGTTTAGACCTATAATCAGAACAGATATAACGTATGTCGTATGTAAATACACAAATTTCATTACTTCAAGTGAAATTTTCCAGGCATTATTCGTCTCTGATCGGCTGTATGTCAAGTGTCAAAACACGTCTTGCTTTAGTTGGAGTAAGACAATTTTTGTAGCCCATATTCAGCACAGTTAAGTTGTCATTCGTTCGTAATTATACGAATTTCAAGACTTTTCCAGAACAAATACACGAATTTGATCATTTCGTGTGAATGGTGGCTTCAGTCTTTATGGAGCATACATATGCTGGAGGTTGAGCACGAAAGTAAACATGATTTGATGTGGCACATGCACAAGTAATCTGATGGGTGAACATCATTACTCCTTTATGTGGTTTGTTGCGACTCATGCTTTAAATACACGTAAGCTAATTGTGTACGTCGCCCCTTTTCATAGATTTGTAGCAAGAATCAGATCTCTAAATGGCGTGGAAGTGGTAAGGTCTTCAACTTCACAGGACAGCCTTTTCAACAAATTGTTCCAACTTTCGCCAAGAGCACTGTCGTCTAGGCGTTCTTCGAAGCGCCTTGAACGAAAGTGTGAACTACTAAGAACTTGCCCAGGATGCAGCTTGTCAGATCCACAACATTCTCCTGACTAGGCTTTTCGACATGTATAACTGGGCTGAGTTATATACTAATGAATGAACATTTATGTCGAGCCACATCACTTAGCACGAGTCGTGTTTCGAGCTCAGATACTGCACAGATAGGCTGTACGTTGCTTGCAAACACGTGAATTTCAGAATTATATGCAAGTTATGTTTAGACCTATAATCAGAACAAATAAGAAGTATGTCGAATGGAAATACACAATTTTCACCAAATTTTTTAGACTTCTCCATGCCTTCTTCGTCGTAGATAGATGCGTTATGGCACAAAGTTCTGTTGACTAGGCTTTTCGTCATGCCTAACTGGGTTGACTTATATACTAATGAATGAACCTAAATATCGAGCCCCATCACTAAGCGCGAGTCATGTTTGGAGCTAAAATACTGCACAGATAGGTAGTAGGTCGCGTGCAAACACCCGAATTTCATAATTATATGCAAGTTATGTTTAGACCTATAACCAGAACTTATAAGAAGTATGTCGAACGGCAATACACAATTTTCATCACTTTGTGTGAGATATTTCCATGCCTTCTTCGTCGCAGATAGATGCGTTATGGCACGACTTCCGTCAGGTGATGTAAGACATGTTTGTAGCTCATTTTCAGTACAATTAAGACACGTCTTTCGTAATTATACCAATTTTATCACTTGTCGGAACTCATGTTTTTAGACTAGTCTGGTTTTAGATAGAATGCCATTAAAAGTGTTTCATCCCTTGTAGCGCCAAAAGTTTCGAGCTCATATAAGAAAAATACAAAAGAATAAATACCAGTTGTTTCAGTAGGTTCAGTTATAGCTTTAGTCCCATATTCAGTGTAGATACGCTGCATGTTGTTCGCATTTAATTGAGTTTCATCACTTGGACCGAGTCAAGATCCAAGCGCATACATGGCAGAGATAGGCTGTAGGTAAAGCACTAACACACGAAACACAAAAAAGTAAAGTACACAATTAAATACAGTGACTAAAACATAACTTGCACCTGCAACAGCAATTCTGTGAAAAAGTGTTTTCGTATCGTTACGCGTTAAATATGTTGAAATTTTTTTAATGGCAATCTATCTGCAACGAAACTTCATAAATTTGTCACGATCAAGACTTTTGACAAGTAACGAAATTCGTATAATTACGAACTACTTGCACCTCTACTGTGGTGAATATGGTACAAAAAGCCTGTTATCATGACAAAGTAGTGACATTCAGGCATACATCTTATCTGTTCTGTATATGGGTTTAAACATAACTTGCACTAAATAAAGAAATTTCTATGTTTAGGCTTGGCTTACTGTCTATGGACTGGAAACGCGACTCGAGAATAGTGATGAACTAATTCCCTTACAGCTTGATATACAACTCATCGTTAATCAAAAAAGTCTCCGTACATGTGTTCGGGCAACTGAAGATGTTCGTGTACTAACTCTCGAAATACAGTTTATATAATATATATATATAGTATATATATACAGTATATATATAATACATATAATTTAATAATATATATACAGTATATATATAATATATATACAGTATATATAATATATACAATATATATAATATATTTATAATATATATAATATATATAATATATATAATATATATATATATATATATAATTCAGTATATGAGTTCGGTACACGTCTCGCTCTAAGTAATGAAAAACGTGTATACGGGACCGACATTTAGATTCATTCATGAGTATGTGGGAACAACCCACAAGTCTACAAACTGCCCTTTTCAGGACCTTACGCAAGCACCTTACTAATATAAGAACGGCCCATTTCAGTGCCTCAAGCTTCAGGACATGCCGGCCAATCTCAAGTCAGTTTATTTCGAACAATCACAGGGGGTGATGTGGGAACATCCGTCAAGTCTACAAACGCCCCTTTTCAGGACCCTACGCATGCACCCTACAAATATAAGAACGTCCCATTTCAGTGCCTCAAGCAGTTCGGCGAATCACAAGTTAGTTTGTTTCGACCATTCACAGAGGGTGTTGTGGGAACAACCCGCAAGTCTACAAACGGCCCTTTTCAGGACCTTACCGAATCGTGCACATTTAAGAACGGCCCATTTCAGTGCCTCAAGCCACAGGCCAGTCCGGTCAATCACAAATCAGTTAATATCGACCAATCACATGTCCGTTTATTCTGATCAATCTCAGGCGATACACCAACCCAACGGACCAAATAAACGGAGACCGCTTTGGCCTGTAAAATCAGTGTGGTTCCGGTACCAGCTTCACTTCGTTCTCTCTGCTGTTTGGACACTGTAAACCGAATCGTGTTAATAAATACTGTTGTCATTGGAGTACTGTTGTTGTACATCAAGCAACCCTACGGTATCCCACAATTATATAGCTCTATGGCCAGTAAGTTAAAAAAAAGGCCAAGAGAAGGGACCGTTATGGATCAGGTACACTGCAACTTGGGCAATTTCTTAGTGGTTCCCACTTTCATCTGCAAAGACGCCAGAGATCCTAGCGGCAAAATGTGGATTTATTTGTAGTAAACTCCGTACCGTAATTTTGAAAAAAATGACGGCATTCTCGCCAATTATGTATATGTTTCTTGCTATAAAACTAAGACAAGTGACAGGCGGTGACATTGATGTTATCAGTTAGAAATATGTTTTCAAAATAAGACTTGCGACAAACCTTTATAAAACAGATTACCTGTTCTAACTTCGATTTCATAACGTGAATTGCGCCAGCTGCAGAAATTCTTGTATTAGCGATCGAAATACAGTACATCATTGCAGAAAATGTTCGAGAATTATGACTTGTGCCAAATTAATATTTAACTTTCTGACGCTCGACATGTCTCTATTGTGTTGATAAATGACTCAAAACATATGCGCTCGACATGCCGCCAAAGTGTATTGAAAAAGTGACTAAAACGTATCTTCCACCAACCGAAGCAATTCTGTGCTGAAAATTGTCTCGAAACGTTTCGCGCGAGAAGCGTTGAAATCTGGTAAATGGCAATCATTCTACAACCAAATTGCATAGAAAATTGTCAGGAACAAGACTTTTGAGAAGTGATGAAATTCATGTTATTATGAACTACTTGCACCTTAACTGTTCTGAATATGGGCTACAAAAATTATTTAATCAACTTCAAAGCGTACCTGTTAAGCGATTGACATACAGCCATTCTGTGATAAAGTATGTTAACATGACTCACTACAAGTGTTGAAATTCGTGTATTGCCTTTCAACATATAATTTAGCTGTTCAGAATACGAGTTTAAACATAACTTGCACTAAATCTTGAAATTTGTGTGTTTACTCTTGACTTACTATCCATCTGTATTGAATATGGACTGGAAACATGACCCGCGAATATAGATGAAATAATTGTCTTAGAGCTTGACATGCATCTCATCGGTAACCAAAACAGGCTCCGTGACTCGGCGAACTGAAGATGTTCACTTATTAACCCTCGAAGTACAACCTACTTGTTCAGTATATGAGCCCTTTAAATGTCTCGCGCTAAGTAATGAGATACGTGTATAAGGGACCAACATTTAGGTTGATTTATTAGTATATAGCTTTCTTAGCCCCGTTAGACATGAACAATAGCCCAGATAGGAGAACGTTACGGATCTGGTACACTGCATCAAGGGCAAGTTCTTAGTGGTTCCCACTTACGTCGCCAGGAGCCTCTATGTCTTCAACGACGCCAGAGACCCTAGCTGCAAAAGGTGGAACTGTTTGTCGAAAGTTTGACACGTAATTTAGCAGAAACTACCGCATCCTGCACATTTATGTATGTTTCTTGCCATAAATCTACGACTCGAGATTGACGATGACATTGAAATTGTTATTAATGGTTGTTCAAAACATGACTTGCCTTAAAAGATTATTGACGTTCGCCCTAAAGTTTATCTAAACCACGTTTGGTTTCGTAATATGTATTGCGCCAAATGAAGAAATTCGTGGGATGGCCCTCGAACTTCAGAAAAATTTGCAAAAAATAATCTAGCATTGACTTGAGTGAACATAATAAAATCCTTTTTGAAGCTCGACATGGAGCTTTATTTATTGATAAATGACTACAAACATATATGCGCTCGAAATGCAGCTAAGGGGTACAGAATAAGTGACGAAAACTTAACTTGCACCATCTAAAGCAATTCTGTGCTGAAAGTGGTTTCGAAACTTTACACGTTAAAAGTGTTGAAATCTGTTTAATGGCAATATATCCCCAATCGAAACTTCATAAATTTGTCAGGATCAAGACTTCTGACAAATTATGAAATTCATATAATTACGAACTACTTGCACCACAACTGTGGTGAATATGGTAAAAAAAGATTTTATCCACCTCAAAGCTATTGACATACAGCCATTCAGAGAAAAGTCTGTTAACCTGACAAAGTGCAAGTGTTGAAATCCGTGTATTGGTATTTGACATACGAGGTGCAGTCCAAAATTAACGCATAAAAAATTCTGAAATATATTTAATTGCATAAAGTCATCTATAATACCAAAGTTATTTTTCTACATAGTCTCCTTCTTTATCTAGACACAATTGCCAAGGCCCAACCCACTTTTCATAGCATTTTTTATAAGAGTCTTTAGGTATGTGTTTTAGAGACTGGTAAACTGCTAA
>Ga0268261_10004362_pt1 | contig 10591 bp, 1 predicted proteins | sample TergutNc150P1_FD_190353 | JGI IMG/M metagenome (GOLD analysis project Ga0268261, IMG submission 190353) | Nasutitermes corniger P1 segment gut microbial community from laboratory colony in Florida, USA - Nc150 P1 (SPAdes) (version 2) | ecosystem: Host-associated > Arthropoda: Insects > Digestive...
AAGTTAGTGCCAACTTTTGCGGGTAGAGGGGTGTCACGTGGTCAGCGCAACAGGTCCCCACGGCCGTTAATCTCTGTTTTCTAGACCTGGAGCCGCTACTTTTTTATTCAAGTAGCTCCTCAATTGAAATAATAATAATAATAATAATAATAATAATAATAATAATAATAATAATAATAATAATAATAATAATAATAATGCATCTTGCTATTGTTTGCCAAATAAAAGAATAAAAACTTTTTTTGCAGCAGAGTTTATTCAAATTGTGCAGTATAATACAGCCTTATGGACGATAGTGGCACTGTTATCATTAAGTAATTTAAGTTTACATTTGTCGGCCTTCTATTATGAGTGCTCACCTACATCACAGTGTTCAAAATTTGTAATAAATACAGCTACAGTTATTTGACCGTATCCAATATTTGCTCCATTAACATCGTTTGGTTACTTCCAGTATGTCTCATTTTCGTAGCATTGTCTGTGATTAAACTGATCATGCCTTTATTTTAAACTTGCAGGTTTTGAAAGTTTGAAGTACTGTCCTTTCTAAGTGCTACATATCCACTTACCTTACCTTTTTCCACTTCACTATTAATACATGTCCATCCTTGTAGTAGATACATGGGGATATGGAGGACACAATATCACTGCCTTTTAGCTAACAATGCTGTCTTAGGGACAAAAGACATGACTGTTTTTGCAGTGCCCAGCTTCTGAAACCTCACTTCTGTATAAAGGTTCACAGGCTCTTATAATTGCAAATGACTGACATCATTTACACCAATTCCACATCCAACCATCCCATTCACTCTGCAAGTCTGGAGGAGTAAGTAAACATCCACCAGCGTTCACAGTAGTAACCATTCAAATGTAACTCAGAATGCTTATTCCTAAATTTGTATAAAATTTTCATCTTTGACAATGTATTATATTTTGTGCTGAAAGTTTTGAAATATGACATTTTCTTTGTTAATTTAATTCATTGAAAGAAAACAAATTTGATTCTTAATACTTTATTATAAATTATGTGGAAAGTAAATTTTATGTTCATTGATTATACATTTAAGATAGAGTTAATATGATATTTCATGTTACATACTTAAAATTCATAACTCATGGAAAATATTACAGAATTTTCTAATCCACTTATTTTCAGCCATTTGTTGCTCCAAAATTTAGTGAGATATGTTCAGAAAATCTTAAAATGTAACACATTGTCAGGAGAAAAGTAATTGTTAAATATGACTGCTTAATATGCATTAAGGTGCTTCTCCTCCTGGCTTTCCATGGTTGGTTAAAGTCACTATACATTGTTATACACATTTAGAACTGTTAGTAGTGGCAAAATGTAGTGGCTTTTCTGGGTGCTCTATTTATGGGCTGGTGATCAAAATTAGGTGCTGCTGGCTGTGCTGAATGTCCACTTCGCTACTTAACAAACATAGAATCAAGCATTTTGTATTGTCTATTGTTCCTGTAGTGTTGTTTATTTATGTAATGTATTGACCACAAGAAGCACTGTCTCATTAACTTGCAACATTCTGTCATATTCTTGTTAGGTCAAAGCTGTGAATAGAATGCGAATCATGATCAGTAATTAGGAGATACTAAGTTATGGTAGCAAATGACCAATTTCTTACAATAAGTGTAGTGTTTAATTTTGTGCTAATTGGCTAAAATTTGATTTTATTATCATCATAATTGTTACTAAATTCTGTTCTATTAATGCAACAGATCAGAGTTGCTTTAATTTTAGGCATGTTTTTCTAAGTTGCAAAAAGCAACTATTAGTTTTGTCCTGTCTGTCCTACTGCACGGAACAACATGACTCCCAACGGATGGGTTTTCGTGAAATTTGATATTTTAATTTTTTGAAATCTGTTCGAGAAAATACAAGTTTTGTTAAAATCTGACAAGAAAAACAAGTACTTTATGTGAAGACCTATACAGGTTTATGATAAATATCTCGCTCAATTCTTCTTAGAATGAGAGATGTGTCAAACAAAAGTTATAGAGAAAAAAACACTTTTTTTTTTCAATAATTTTTTTCTGAAAATAGTTCTGTTGCCACAGATGGCAGTATGCTATAGATGAGCACATGTCATGCTGGATAAATAAGACTATTGACACACACACTCAGAATATGTAATACTTATTGCTTTTTCACAGCGACAGTGGTTATGCAAAAGCGCATCAATGTTATGTTTATACGTACATTGCCCCTCTTGCTTTTTCCTTTCTGAGGAAATAAGTAACATAAGAAATATATTTTCATACCACTAACTTGAGTTAACAGCTATATATGAAATGAGAAGATAGAACAGTATGTTCTGTATATGTCCAACAAGATGCAACATTACACAGTTTATTTTATCTGGAAACTGCTCTACATGTTTCGGGTGGTACCACCTCCCATCATCAGGACCGCAAACAACTGCATCTACAGCATCTGGTATTTGTCACACCGTTACTGCTAACTGCCGCTATCGTGGAAGAGTTGGAACTGGTTTGAGTGTGTTGTGGGTGACCACCCACAACACACTCAAACCAGTTCCAACTCCTCCACGATAGCGGCAGTTAGCAGTAACGGTGTGACAAATACCAGATGCTGTAGATGCAGTTGTTTGCGCTCCTGATGATGGGTGGTGGTACCACCCGAAACATGTAGAGCAGTTTCCAGATAAAATAAACTGTGTAACGTTGCATCTTGTTGGACATATATAGAATATTCTTACGATGCACAGACCCATGAACGTTAAGAACAGTATGTATTGTTTCTTGTCCAAAAAAAAACTTGTTTAAGAAAGTAAACATATTGTATGAGTTAGTGTGTAACTTGTAATAATAATAATACTTAAACAGTGAGTGGAAAACACACTTTAAACAAGTATAATTACTGTTCATAGTCTGTGTTACGTTAGCAGTTATTACTCATAAGGAGAATATATGTACTGAAGAAATGTTTGCAGCTTGATATTATACCAGAAATTACTGAAACATTTCTTTAATATTTCTGTATCAAAAATTTAACAGAGTGTGTGATACATATATATGTTTGTGCACTTCACCTTTATTGGGACTGAACAGAAGTAATGTTGATTATAACTCGACAGAATGTCAGTGACCTGAGTTGTGCTTCAGTGGTTTGTAATACCCAGAACAAGCGATTTATATATTAGCATCATATATAAGGGCATGCAGTGTAGTATCATGTAGGGAGTTATGGTTAGATCAGTTAGCACCATAGTGCTGTAACTTGAGTTTCTTGAGAAGAGAAGGAAAAATTATAAGCATCTTGAATCACCAGGTAAGGATTTCTTTCCTACCTATTTTTCCTGACATATTTTTTCCCCTAGTTCCTGCTGATTTTATTCATAATATTAGTAACCGTGCTCAAAATAAACGTACAGTATTTCATAAAACACGTATCATCATATCTAACTATGTCAGTGATGATTCTTCCTTCTTCCCATTTACGTGGCACATTTTCAGATAAATGTGTTTTATTTAAATATAAATGCTGTTTCATTCCATACCATAGCCAGTATACTTAAATTGGCAACAATTTATTTCAGTAAGGTAATAGTATGTGATAAAACAAATCTTGGCAAATGATTGCAGTCACTGAATCTATTTTGTTTATGAATGGCGCTTTTGATGAAGATGGAACAAACAATTATTGATCATGACTGGGAGGAAATTTCTTTCTTTTTTTACTGGGTAGCTTGAACATGTTGTAGGAAAAATGAGCTGTATATTCTGTACAGTTCTATAGCAATGTAAAGTGCATATTACTGATATAATATACAGGTAACTCATTGCCGTTACCTAGGTATTTATTAGTGCTGGTATACTTTGTGTGAACAGCAGGTGATCACAGGATTCTCTGAAATCTGGCATTAAATTTGTAACATTTTTAATTATGTTACTCCAAAGAAGTTCCTCTTTAGTAATAAAAGTAGATAAAAAGAGAAAATCTGTTTAGTTTTGAGCTTTCAGTTACTCTATTCATAATTCAAGAATGCAATACACCCATCTTCATAAGCTAAGAATTGAAAGTAAGATCTTTGAAACTAAAAGTGCAAACAGCAAACATTTTTTGTGCAGAAAGCAGATTCTGAAATATGATACTGGTAGCTTGTTACTTTTTGCATAGTTAAAAATGCCACACTAGTCTCAGATGCATGCCCTTTTCTTGATGCCAATATGACCTAACATCCCCTTTCCCCTGACTATCGCAACGCTGCTGAGATGTTTGGAGAAGTTCACCATTATGTGTGAGTATCATTACATATGTCTCAGAAAAGCAAATGAGAATACCCTGCCAACAGAAATGAACTACATGAAAGAGTAGAGATCTGCTACACTATAAAACTCTTAACTTACAGAAAAATGCATGTTTCATCAAAATTCATTCCTTTTATTTTACAGAAAAATACATGTTTCATCAAAATTTATTTCTTTATTGTACCACATATATTGTGCGTTGCTTTCAGTGTGTCCTGTGCTTACATTTTTGGCTGCATTATGCTACGCAGAATATATGTCTTGGGCTAAGACACATTAATTATTTTCACTAGATATTCTTGGGCTGCTACTAAATATTCACAGTGTGAATTAAATTTAATATATAGTCACAATTTTCGGGATTTAAACTGGGCTGAAGTTGCATTTTTATTACGTATTCCAATAAATTTTTGCATCAGAGATAATATGAAATCTAAATTTGAAATAAAAGATGAAAGTTCGTAATTATTTCCAACAGCTCTGCTAACATTCTCTGAATTTCTTTTTATCTGAATGGAACTTGATTTTCAACAGTTACATCTGTAATTAGATTATATTGTGTTTTTACAGTCTGTGATTATTTCACACAGAAGTGTTATTCCCTAACACAAAACAGTGGGAAATATTTTGTCTTATGTGACACCTGTGTATTAAAACCTGTAACAAAACACAGTGTATCGGAATTGAAAGGCGAACATTTTTTTTTTTTTAATTATTTTACAGTCTCAAAGATCTTGACCTTAGTAGGCGTTATTTTCAGTGGTTGATGTGTAGTCATCCAGTACGAGCAAATGCAGTGAATTTGAGTGTGTGTGTATCTACTTAGATGAAGTATGCAATGGAAACATGTAAATAATATTAGTATCTTTTTTTTTGAGTTTATGCCATGTTTGAATACATGAAAATTATAATAATTATAAAGCTAAACATAAATTTGTGGGATCCAGTTATTTGGCTGGTGTTCTCATTCGGTTGACTTGTAGAGGCTTGTTTCCTATACCACCCTGACTGCTTTTAAAGTTCATCCTTTAAATTAATTTAACAGTTACAGAACCCATCTTCTGCTAACTATTTTGCTTGTTAAGAAAACACAAAAGTTTGTTTGTGTTACTATTTTCTTGGTTGTATATTTTCGTACCTGCAGAAGGTGGCACTAGAAACCGTAGCTCCCCTAGCAGCAAGAGTATTCAGCGGTCACAGGAAGTGGTTCCACCACTGCGATGTCACAACAACCCCTTCGTTGCGCCCTCCACAAGCCACCACCTACCCTCTAAAAACTTCACCACTGGTGAGGTTGGTGCAAGCAGTCTCAACAGCATTTCTAGTTCAGAGGGATCCACGTAAGTAACACAGTCATGACAGTATGCCAGGAAAAAATAAATCAAGACAAAAACAAGACAGTATGAGAGCAGGGAAAAATAACAAATTTGAATTTGGAACATGACTTATAAATAGCAAGCGTGGATCCTCAGTAATTAGGATATTGGCATTTATGCATTTGAAAGGTCATGATACAATTTCTTCTCTTATAAATTGTTTTTCTGCAGCATTACAAGGAATGTTAAGTAGTATGGAATTCAATAACCAAGTATTCCAGGTTTACCACTATTGTGCTTTCATTTTGCAAGTTCCTTGGGACAAAGCAAACTGAAAGATTATATTCAGATTCAGTTTTTACACTTTACTCTAGGAGTGTTTGTTGGCTGGTTTGAATATTCATCAGCAACCAGCTTCACCATCACACTTGCAGATATTAAGTAGATTAAAGTGAAGTTAGGTTGCTTTTCTGACAGACTGTACTGATACAATGCATTATCTCAATGCGTGAAAGAACTTGCAGCCCATCTTATCAATATACTATGCTCCAACTTACACAAAAAAAACCATTTGCTTGAATTATATATAATTGTTTTTATTGCAGTTATTCAGAATTGTTTATTTGTGCTAGATTTGTTTAGCTTATGGTCTGCTTTAGTATGAAATGGGATGTTCATAGCTATAAGTATGAGTATGAGTTAAGTGTAATAAATGCAGAACCAAGTCACTTTCTTTAAGTTATGTGGACAGGTTGCACTGTGTAAAAATATATAAAAATGAGATACATTACTTGTCTTTAGTGTTTACATTTTGGCTAGTCTTCAAATGATAGTGTTTACTTATAATCTTTAACAGTTCTGTAACTGATGTGGTAACGACAAACTATTTATGAAATTGACAGCCTGCATTCTCACAGTCTTAGGATTTGGGGGTAATCTTTATTGCTTGTTCATGGGTTATTTAACAGCACTGTATCAAGTGTGGAAATTATGTAAAATCAAGAGTAAGTTGTATAAAGTATGCAAAATGGAGTGTCATATGATGAGACTTTATCATGTATGGCAAAATCAGTCATGAACTGGAGAAGAAGTGGTTGTACCCTTTTAATAGTATGTACTCTGATTTAGCTGAAGGGACTGAGGAAACCCCTAGAAGCACAGTTGAGAAAATCAGTGCTGCAACTAATTAAATAATTGGCATTGTGCCACCTGTTTAGCAATATATCAAATTTTACATATCAGCATATTTATTTCATTTATTAACATCTTACATTTTGAAACTAAAGTAAATCTTATTTTAATTGTTTTTATCATTTGCTGTGTACACATTAATACCAAATGAATACCACTGAATGTGCAATGAGAACAAGCAAGATTTTATTTTCACATCTATATTTCCTACATATTTTGGCTGAATTCAGCCATCTTCAGGGAATCATGTGATATGGCTAAATTCTGACTCACAATTTATAAGTTTGTCAGTTTTCAGCTAAATGGTGACTCACACATTAGATATGTCCCAACATATTTAGTGAATGTGATGGGTGGAATAGCTTGTCACAAAGGGTTGGTATGTTCAGGTATCTGACACGCATAGGAGACAGAAAACAGTTAACCACATGTATGACAGCACACATCTGGAACAAGAACACACATAATTATATTGGTTCATTTGACAGTACTAATGTCATTGCTTACATGGTCAGTATGGCATATGGTAAGTGTATCTGATAACTGTATCATGTGTGTGGTGTACATAAATTAACTACAAGTTTTGCGGGATTCCTGACACATAATTAATTCTGGTATTGTAAATTTTACAATTTTGTACTTTGTACTGTTTTAATTTACACAGCACATATGTTTACAACACACTGAACTTTTATGCATATGTTGACAATATCAAGCCAATAGTAACACTATTGCCTTCTCACATACATATTCCCTGAAGAAGGCTGAACTTGACTGAAACATGTAGGAAATATTTATGTGAAAATATGATCTTGTCTCTTCTCAGTATACATTTGATTAAACTGATTTTATATTAGTAAGCCTTATTTCTTCTGTGACATTTACATACTATTAGTCACTTTACAAAACTGTTATGTTTTTTATATATATTGTACATATTTTGTATCACTTTTCATACTGCAACTCCTGAACTGTTTTTTTGTTAATTCATACTTTACCTACTGCATGGACAGTTACTTCTGCACATTCTTACAAAATATACCTCATGAAAACATTGCGTGTATAAAACTGTATACTCAGTACTGAGAAGAGGGTGTGAAGTTTCTTTTGGTTATGGGTATGGCATAATACAGGATAACAGCATAAGTAAAGTATATGTCATTTAAACATGTTTTATGAAGAAGACATTTCCTGTTATACAAGTAGATAATGCATTGTAAGATGAGGTTTATCCCTCTGCTGAAGAACATTAAAATTATGAATTTCTACATGTTATTGAAAAGACTAGTTAGCTTTAAGCTGTGTCCACCATAACTCTTCAGAAAAAGGGCCCTCATTTACTTACAGAAAAGGAGGCTGATTTGGCCTCTTGAGGCATTGTAAATGTGGTGGTGGAGACAAGTATTATAATAGTACTACACATATTGAATGAAATATAAAATTTTTTAAAATTATATGGAACCAAAAGTTAAGGGGCTGTTAAGTGATCAGTGACGATTTCAGAAAAAAAAAAGCATGTTTTTAAGTTGCTATTTCATTTGGAACATAATATTTGAATGATTAAAGTAACAGATCCCACCCAAAATTATATAAAGATAATATTTTCCTATTAATTTTGACAACATAACTTCAGTAAAAGTAATGCATTGTTACGGTAGTATGTGGTATAGATTTTTTTTTTATAGATTACCACTTTTATCTACTGTCTGAAGTTAATACATTAATCCCTCCTCTCTGCTTCTTCCATGGTTGAATAGGTGTTTCAGCTTGCATGCTCCTGCACTGTGCTTGCTAGCTTTTGCTCGCTTGTGTGCTTAGTGTTGCTATTTAGTATTAGATTATTTAAGATTTTCTTTATGACCAAAATCATTGATGTTATGGTGATTTTAGCATGATTTTTTTTATCATGTTTGTATGCTCTAATTGAATACTTTATCTAGTTTGGTTTCAGGATCAGTGTCAAGCAATGAGACCTTGAAAGACACTCCAGATGTGAGTCAGCAAAGCTGAAATGTCTTGAAGATTTTGTTTTAAACAATCTTGATACAAAGAATTTTTTTAAACTTTCCATATGGTATATTTTAATATCTAAATTTTGAAATGAATTAAATTTGTATGCATGTTCTTAAACATTCTTAAGGAGTCTCAGTTTATGGTGTTATAAATTTACACATTTCTTCATAAAGCAAAATTTGCATAAATTTCCATTGAGGCATGCTCTGATTGGCAGTACATTTGTTTTTGTAAGGAGCTCATAGAAATCTTCACCAGCTGCAAGTATAAGAAGGAATTAGAAAAATGGCCCACTTTTCCCCAGTCTTTGGTGGTACAGAATCAATAGAATTTCCATCATCAAGTCTGCATCTTCCAAAAATAGAGTAATGTGAAGTACAGATGTGCATTTTCAAAGACTGATGAAGTGTGATTGTGTTTTTGTTAGTTCTCTGTTATTACTATGTAATAATGCTGACCGTTAGACTTCTGGATTACCTTGAAGTAATATTGAAGGAATGTATCAAAACTTGTTTCCTGTATGAGTCAAAAAGGATAAATGCTTTTCTGGTAATTATATTTCTTATTTATAATAATGTCTGATGAAATGAACTTTCTGATTATGTTCAAGTGATGGCGACAAAGGTAGGATCTCAAAACTCAGATTTAAAATTTGGAATTTTAACACTGCCATTCTGATTAAATTTTATTTGTATGTGATACTACCTTCTGACATCTTTCCATTTGAAACTGTGTCAATAATGAACTATATGATTTTAATAAATTATTGTTTGTTATTTTTTATCCATCTGGAATGGCTTCATTTAGTTAACTTTCAATGCAGAAACACAAGTTCTCATACATGAAAGTAATAAATAAGACTTGAATCCCACAAAACTTAATCTTGATTTTTTTTTTATTTTTAGTTTTGTTTATTTTTATTTATTTTTTTATGAAATACAGACCAAAAATAAGGAACACTGGTTTTGCATTGTTTGGCAGTTAGATATTGTATCATTTATCAAAGAGTAAAGTACACTGATCAACAGCAGTGTTTAAAAAGAGTACGTCTGATATTTTATTTGTATTGCTATTCCCTGTTGCTGATAAACTTTTTTTTTTTTATAAATTTGCTGACATAGTGTAACACAAATGGAAAGTAAATATATAATCCATATGGGTGATAACTTTTGTTACATTCCCTTTGGTATGTTCCTTATGTCAGATTTGCTGGTGCAAAATCTGCCTGATTTTATTTAGCACTTTTCCACTCTTTATCTGCAAACAAAAGCACTCTTTCTTGTTTATCTTTATGGTTTAATAGTATCAATTCCATTGTACCCTACCTTGACAGTTGACAGCTGACATACTGCACATATTGCCCTATAAAGGCTACCAGTGGGCAGTTGTTTACATATTAAGAGTGTGAGTTTGTATATTGAGTCTTCCATATTCTCATGATAGACTGTCTCATGTTTAAATGTTGTTATCACTGGATGTTCTGTCTGTATGTTTGTGTGGTATTGTAGATACACTGATCTGCACTACAGGAACAGAGAGCATAAGATCTGCAAGTTTCTGTTAAATCTCTTTAAGATATTAGTATTAACCCTTTAAACCCCAAATTAAATCCCATCTGCTATTTGCTGGCATTATTAGGAGCTCACCATTTTCTCCATGTTAGCAGGATAAGGGTTAAATTATTAACCTTTAGGCGACTAATGTCGTATATATATATGGAGCACCCATTCTTGATGTTTCTAGATCACACACAACGACGCAGCACAGTCGGTAGGACTCCTCTG
>Ga0268261_10004363_pt1 | contig 10589 bp, 7 predicted proteins | sample TergutNc150P1_FD_190353 | JGI IMG/M metagenome (GOLD analysis project Ga0268261, IMG submission 190353) | Nasutitermes corniger P1 segment gut microbial community from laboratory colony in Florida, USA - Nc150 P1 (SPAdes) (version 2) | ecosystem: Host-associated > Arthropoda: Insects > Digestive...
GAGAGGAAATAGTTTAGTCTCTCTTTCTTCAGAATTGCCCATCCTGATATCTACCTCAATCTCGTCTCTATACCTCAGTTCGTGTTCTCTAACTACAATCTATTCCGTAACTTTCTCTGGCCTTCCTGGTTTATACGACTTAGACCTCAGCTCCAACAATCTCCAGACTATCTCTTTACGCGCTTTGGAGAAAGTTCCAGACTTAAGGATACTGGATCTGAATAACAATCCCTGGAGGTGCAACTGCGATCTTGTAGAAGTGATGCAGTGGGCAGAGTCGAGAAGGGAGCAGCAACCAGCCCACAAACCGGTCAAGTGTTTGGAAGGACAACAATACAGGACATTATGGACGATGGCTGGGGGCAGTAGGTCCTGCAGTGAGTATAAAACCACTGAACCGGATCGTGAATTTACTACTGACATGACAATAGATTTACCGATTACGTCAAAGGGTTTTGCCCCGCCCCTAAAAGCCTCACCGGGTACGACAGTGCAGCGAGTCATGGAAAATGCAGTAAACAGTGAGGCTGAACTGCGGTCTGCACCACAAAACGAAACGGGGGGCTGGGCTAGCCTGTTGTCCTGGATCGTCAACACTTTGACGGTTTTCGTAATTCTGACGATTACACTCAGTGGAGCTGTGTTTGTGTACTTGATAGCTGCGCATTGCATCCATCATCTCCAACACCATAAACAAGGAGAAGTCAGTTGCGTCGCACCTTGTTCCAATATGGCCGTGCCTCTCCTGGAAACTCCCTAACGGCAGGTATTACAAAGCAACACGCAGGATACGAGAACAGAGGCAGTTACGGTGTCGGTGGTACTGAGTGTCACGTGTATGTACGAAATGACTAGTGGCCACACGTAATGGGCGTAGCACTTACCTCTATGCAGCTGAACTGTTAGTGATACACATACAGTGTAGTACATATCATATGGCAAACCGCTTGTGAGAGACAGCATATAAGCAGATAATGATAGCAAAATTACTGGCGCAATTAAAACGACTTATAAATTGAGCGGAAGTGCCTCTTGTTATGATCTGGATGAGTGGATAGACCACCTTTAGTTATAGCATGCCGACACGCAGACACAAGAATAAGCTAAGAGAACTGCAGATCACAGATTGCCAGCGTATGACATAGATGGGCATTTTCATTGTGTGATTGCAAAAATTATCTTGAATGTCAAAACAACATTACATTATAGAACACAACTACGAGTATATATTCTCAGAAAATGCTAGATGTTTCTGGTTAAATATTCAATCAGGAGGCTACATACAGACTTAAATTACAGGTACAAATGCAACTTACATTACTACATTACGGTATGTTTTGTTTCCTGCCGAATCCCACATTACGATATTTGTATTACAGTAAAACTGTAAAACGTATTTTAGCCAATTTCAGACAAAAATAATGTAATGGGGTGCGACGGCTATCCTAACCGCCGTCCCCTCTACCTAATAAGGGTAACTGCTGCCACCACTTTGAAGAGCACCATGACATGTATATAACGCAAGATATATTCTAAAACATTACATAAAAGTATATTAATATTACACCTCTAGATAACATATATTAATCCAATCAATGGTCTACAATTTCTACAAGAAGATTAACACAGGGATTACAATTTCCAGTCGAGAATCCAGTATAAGGAAAGCTAGATCACCTTTCTTATTGCATATCCCAATCTTTCTGTTGCGGCAACCAATCAAATTTTGAATACTAATTGACAAAGGCGACCAAAGAACCAAACATGGGTTTAACCGTTTTCTACACTCAATTTGGTGCTAAACGACTCAGTCACGCTTACCTTGCATGATGACTATTAGAAGCGTCCACATCTAGTAAATTTCACTATTTAACTACTTCCATACGTCCGTCGTTACCAAGGAATGGAATAAGACTCAGTACCGCCGCTTTTCCAGTCTATGCCACACTCCTCGGCTTAGGTCAGCACTTCCTTTTATTCACCTAGCAACAATTTTCTGCAGTTACAACTGATTGGCTGTTGCTATGTGAATGATAGGTGATCTGGCCTTCCTGTATGTTCGGCTGGGAGATGTATCCAGCCGTTACTTACCATGCTAATAGCTACATAAAATATATGAAATAAAATAGAATCGCCTCTAAGGGGGCACTACAATAATATTAAAACTTACTTACTAACTTACTCCATGGAGCAGAGTTATTCTTGAGAAGCTAACTGGTCTGCAGCTAGTCAAGAAAATCCCCGCATTTTATGGAACCCGAAGGTTCATCACCACACTCACAAGCGCACGCCACCTGTCCCTATCCTGAGCTAGCTCCATCCAGTCCACACTCCCACATCCCAGTCCCCATAGATCCATCCTAATATTATCCACCCATCTACGCCTGGGTCTCCCCAATGGTCTCTTCCCTCAGGTTTCCCCACCAAAACCCTGTACACAACTCTCCCCTTCCCCATACGCGCTACATGCCCCGCCCATCTCATTCTTCTTGATTTTACCACCCGCACAATATTGGGTGAGGAGTACAGATCATTCAGCTCCTCATTGTGTAATTTTCTCCATTCCCCTGTTACCTCGTCCCTCTTAGGCCCAAATATTCTCCTCAACACCCTATTCTCAAACACCCTCAGCCTACGTCCCTCCCTTAATGTCAGCGACCAAGTTTCACACCCATACAAAACAACAGGCAAAATTATAGTTCTATATATCTTAATCTTTAAATTTTTGGATAGCAAACTGATAGACAAAAGAATCTGTACCGAATGATAGCAAGCATTCCCTGACCTCAATCTGCTCCTAATTTCTTCATGAATCGAATTTTGATTTGTTAAAGTTTTTCCCAAATATTTAAACTTATCCACCCTTTCGAAGGAGCTATTATCAGTCTTCATGCTGTGGGTTCGCCGTGCATTCCGATCTCGAGACATGACCATGTACTTAGTTTTATCAGAATTTACTTCTAGTCCAATCTCCTTAGCAGCTACTATTAAAGCTTCTTCCTTTTCTTTTACAGCACGTATGCTTCCTCCCAATATATTGACATCATCGGCATAAGCCAGAAGCTGATGAGTACCATTTAGTTTCAAACCATCCTGGTTTACCTGAACCCTCCTAATGGCCCACTCCAAAGCAAAGTTGAAGAGCAATGGCTATAGAGCATCTCCTTGTTTCAAACCATTCCTAATAGGAAACCTGTCAGACAAATTCTTGCCTACCCGGACTCTGCTATATGTTTCAGTCAGACACATTTTTATTAGCCTTACCAGTTTCCTGGGGACACCAAACTCAATGAGAATACTGTAAAAGATCTCCCTCCTAACTGAATCATAAGCTTTCTCGAAGTCTATAAAGAGCTGATGCACTGCTTCGTTGTATTCCCATTTTTTCTCAAGTATTTGACGAATGCAGAATATATGATCAGTAGTTCACCTGTTGCGTCGAAATCCACATTGATGATCCCCGTTAGTTTCCTCTGCATATGGAATTAACCTTGAGAGCAGGATGTTGTATAAAATTTTGTACGTAGTTGGCAAAAGTGATATGCCCCTATAATTATTACAGTCTGTTTTATCCCCTTTCTTATATATAGGTACTATGATCGACTCCTTCCACTCTTCAGCCAATTCCTTCTTATCCCAAATAGAAATGATAAGTTTATGAATCTTAACCGCAAAGTGTGCTACCCCCTGCTTTAATAAGTTCTGTTGGTATTTGATAAATACCTGGTTATTTGTGGCTTTTTAGCTTTTGAATAGCCAACTCAACCTCAAAGGCACTTGGCTCAGGTACTAGTGGTTCTGTTGTGTGTATTTCTGTCTGCCTAACATCATTAACCCCATGTTGTACATTCAATAGCTGAGAGAAATAGTTCCTCCACCTAGCTAAAATATTGTGGGAGTCGGCAACCAAATCACGTTTCTCATCCTTTACTATATTATTTCTAGTCTGGTACCCCTTCTTCAAGTCATTGATGCCCCTATACAAGTCCCTAACATTTTTTATCTTACTGTTAGTTTCAAGTTCCTCAATTTTAGCTTTCAAATATGCCTTATTTTTGTTCCTGAAATTTCTGTTAGCGTCACGTCTTACATTGTTCAGATTCTCTCTATTGCTTTGGCTTGGATCCTGTATCCACTGAATTTTAGACTGCTTCCTTTGATATAAAAAACCTAAAAGAAGTGTTGTACCTTATTTAATCAAAATTCTATTCCGCTGGCTTATTCGACTTCCAAGGCTACTGAAAAAACACAAATAATATATATACTAAAATTGTAAAAAAACAAATATTAAAACTAATATTTTTTTTAAATTTTAGTATATATATTATTTGTGTTTTTCAGTAGCCTTGGAAGTCGAATAAGCCAGCGGAATAGAATTTTGATTAAATAAGGTAAAACACTTTTGTTAAAAGTCTTTAGGTATTACGAGAGGTGAGCAGGATAGTTTTGCTTTTTACTGCCGTGCCGAGTAAGTATAGGCCAAAAGTTGTAAAGATAGCGAGTATAATAATTTTCAAAGTATAAGTAAATAAAATTGTGTAAGTACTTAATTTAATAGTGATAAAATAATATATATTCACTACATATTTTTTGTTTTTACTTGTGTTCTGGTCATATTATACTTGGAAAACCCACGCATCGATGGGAGGGTAATACGACAATAATTCTTCAGCAAGTGGGACGGGAAGGCATGGACTAGACTGATGTGGCTCAGGATAGGGACAGTTGGAAGGCTGTTGTGAATGCGATAATGAACCTTCGGGTTTCATAAAATGCAGAGAATTTCTTTACTAGCTGACAACCGGTTAGTTTCTCAAGAAGGACTCTGCACCATGGAGTTAGTTTTGGCCATATTATAATCTCAGCATGTGTGATTTGACCCTATATATTATAATAATCATTATTCTATCAGCCAGGTTTTGGAGAAAACGTTTGTGAAAATGGAAATATTACGGAATTCCGAGATATAAAACGAGGATTAAATGTTTAAATTTTTAAATTTTAAATTTATATGAATTGTGACTTTTATTAATAGCTTTCATTTTCATATATGGTTATTCTATGTACCTTGTTAGTTTTTTTTGTAACTAACTAAATTGGAGTTAAGTTTTAAGGTTTCAGTCTAACAAGAATTGGACTTAAAATCCGCGGTTCTATATCTCGGCCTATTTACTTCTTCCTCTCGTACTACTTCAATACAAGAATAAATTTACGATCAAGTTTGTAGATGTTATAGCTGTAAATGCACTCTGTCGGTCGTATTCTGAACATATATAGTTGTGTTTGACTGGTAATGTGATATTGTTTTGATTATTTCAAGAACACAATGGGATGGAATTTATTAAAGTATCTTTAACATACTTATATTATCCTTACATTACACTCTATCATATACTGACATTTTAGCTATTGTAAAGTAGGCAATAATGTCTGTTATCTGAATTCCTTGTATACAAAAATATGCCACAATTATAATACTTAGAACGGATTTATGCAAGCCGTTCCTAAATTTGTTTTTCCCGTAATTTGTTTATAAACTAAATTATTATTGGAACTCGCTTTGGAAGAGGTTATGAAACTGTTTGTAGACAAACAACAGAATGAATGAAGATGCCCATCCGTTATGTTTGCCAGCAGTTCAGCAGGTTGTTTTGAGATTGTCTCCATTGTGTAGATTACTTAACCAGGGGGTTGCACCCTTTGCAAATGAACCACAATGTGTTTGGCATGTAGATTTTGTATTAATACAGCAACATCTAATTACAAGTCATGTAATTACTGTGGCATAGATTGTAAAGAACTGTTGCGAATGTTCTGATTTGGTAATGCTATTAAATTATTGCTTTTCTTGACAAAGTTTCATGATGATTGCCCTTTGTGGTGTTTCTTTCTGAAATGTGCTTTCAAATTCTAAAAAGGAATGAAATATATTTGTGTGCTGAGTATGTGAGGGTGGTTTTCTTTTTTATGACCATAGTACCATCTAAATGTAAAGTCTGTTACTTAAATGTTCCCAAATCTTAATTTGTGTGTCAAGTAAACTTTAATATTTCTCTAATCATGTAACATGTGTGATAAGCAAATGTTACACGTCAGTTTGTAGTTTGTATATGATATATACATGTTGCATGTACCATTTTGGAGCGCCTTTCAGCCAATTGGGTGCCTCACAAGTAATGCATTTTGAAGGTACTTTGGTGGTCTTTCAGCTGTTCTCAGAACATGTGCCATTCCATTCTTACTGCAGTCAGTATTTTGTCTTTCCCGGTTATTCAAATCATGCTTCACATAAAACTGCATTAGCCTGCATGTACAGTAGTGGTGTCCACTTTTGTTCCACTTCCCTCTTCCAGTTATGTCTGTTGTGAATGAGGTTTTATGCTGTCTGATTTTCTGTTTGGTGTTAAGCAGGCTCATGGAATTTGATATTCTGTTTTACTATAAATTTTTTTCCCTTAATGTTACGAAAAGCTTTCAGTAGATATATGCTGTGCCTTGTGGCAAGAACCATGTAACTAACAGTAATGTGTTCAGTAGATGTGGCTGAAAATGTAGCATTTATAGTGTGCTACCACTCAGAAAGCTGAAAAAATTGTTTCTTAAGTTTGGCACTGTCACGAATTCGTGGTCTCGTGGGATGCCCATTTCATATAAGTTCATTGGATTGTTTTATCCCTAAATTGTACGTCTGCAGTAAAATACCACTTTAATTGAATATTCAGGTGAGGTGACACCTGTGTGATGTATTGTAACACTGGGTTTAAGATGGTGAGGTTCGCATAACAGTATTTATAAACATTCAATTCTCCTGGGATGTTGGCTGATAAATATTCACTATTTACTGCTTGACACATGTAACATTCGAGAAGCTTTAGAAGTACCCTTTAGCGCACTTTATCTGATTGAATTTTGTTCTGAATTGATCCAGCTTTTTGTAGCTGAAAATCTTTATCCTCAGCTTCTTTTAATTAGCCCCAATACTGCCTTTGTTTAGTACCTCTAAATGACTGCATGTATCACATGTATCAAAACCTGGGTGAACAAACCTGGAATTGTAGCATGTACAACAGGTATGTCAAACTGGCAGGCCACAGGCTGCATTTGACCTATTTGAATTCTTGTGGTGACTTGGCAATTTGGAAGAAGCTGGAGCATTGTAGTTGGTATAGTCATTTGCTGTAGGCTAGACGGTTCGGGTTCGAATCCTGGTAGGGACAGGAAATGTCCAGACTGGCTCTGGAGCTTACCCAGGCCCCTGTTCAATGGAAACCAGGGTACATGGCCAGGGCATGAAGTTAACCATTCACCTCCATCTAGTACCAACGTTAAGAATGAGTGGAACTGTACCTCTTCTCATATATGCTTTCATAGCTTGGACGGGGAAAACTTTACCTTTTTGTATTAATTTGGATGAGTTCATATTAGTTCATATTTCTTTTCACAAATTGAAAGCCGTATCATATGTGTGTCTCATTTGTCAAAGGATAGTTGACATTTGCCAAGAGTATAGTGTTACATGTGATAGGAACTGTACCACTAGGAATGTGCCATGTTTATAACAAAATGTGGAAATAATAAATTGTGCAAATTAAAATCAGATGTAATGCAGCAACGAGATGTCGTATTAAGTCAAGTGACTCAGCAATTAAAGCAAGTTTTTTTTTCAGTTTATTACCAACAGTGACACAGGCTTTTATAGAAGGGAAATTATGTAAATTTTTTATTTAATTTAATTCACTGGAAGAAAATATATTTCATGTACAATTTTCATGGCACCAAATTACTGGTCACAAACAGGAGCAGAAATGCAAGGAACAGATATAAAATGGTTCTTTGAGATCCTGTTGCAAAAAACAAATTTTCATGTTTACTTTCTGGAGACTGGTGATTTAGTGATATGAGGTCTGTAGCTGTAGAGTACACAACTCTCTTCAATTCTTGACAGCATGAATGACTCGGCTGTCATTATGTTTCGTGATTTTACTGTAACAGGGCTGGTATGAAGTTTTTAATTTAACATACTGTGAGAGTGTGATGCATTTTAATTTGCTGTAAAATAATTGCTTGTTTTCTGTCAAGACATTATTTAATTGTAATAGTGGTCTATATATTCAAAGAAGAAGAATATTTGCCATAAAAGGGTTATGGAATTTCTCCATTTGTTTTCAATTTTGTAATATTAAAATCAAAATCATTAACGTATTTATACAGTATAATTGCAACCTGATCCTGCATGCAGTAAAACCTGCTAGACCTGGAATTGGAAGGACACAGAATATTTTCACCAGAGGCATATATGGTTCATTCTGGTTACATAATCGGCAGTTTTTACTGCATTATCATTTAAATTCTCCTGTTTTCCCTTCCCCAACACATTTTGGAATGGCATGCTATTCTTAAAATTCGTTTGGTATTGTAATGGCTGTTTTAGAGGACGTGTTACACTCTGTTTATTTTCATTTTCCTCATTTTCAAAGAAAATCTAAAATTAACACTTTTCTAAACTTTTCCTCAGAAGTGTGAAGCTAGAATCCCCATACAAACAGAGACAATGGTGACTGCAAACCAGCAGTAACTATATGTATGTATAAAAAACTTTAAAACATATACGAGAGATTACATATACAGCCAGTCTAGTAACAACTGACCTATGACAATTCACTGCACGGATTATTGCGAGATACCAACTGAAGTAATTAATAAGCCCAAGTGTCTGGGTTACAATAAACTGATACTAAAGTCAGGTAATAAAATAAGAACAGTATGGAGGACTGTGAAATTGGAAACAGGCGAATATTCCACAGAAGAAGAGAACAAATCTGTAATGATGTATGCTAATACAATACAGCATCTTGAAAACCTACAGCATTTGGTTTCAGTACTTCTTAACAGTTATAGCAAGACTGCATAGTGATAGTGCAGACGCAGCAGAGTACCTAACCATAGTTACTGCCATGAACTTTCCAGATATAATGCGCTTAACAGAAAAGGGAATTATAATTACAGTGAGTTGTTTAAAATAAAACATTCGTGTGGTTATGATGAAATTACAACTTGAAACACCCAAAAGCTGCACAGGTTACATTCATGCCCCAGTAGGTTTGTAAACAGTCAATATTAATCGATATTTTCCCAATGAAACTTGAATATTCAGAAGTTAAATTTCTGAATATAAAGGGTAAATCTTCTGTATATATAATTACGATTTTCGTTACTAATTGCATTGTGTAAAATTTGAGGACAGTTTATATAATAAAGTGGGTACAGGCAAAGTTGTGCCTCTCCACGCCATGATGGCGTATAGGCGGATTAGCAGTATAGCTCCACGAATTCTTAATCTTTGCGCTAGGCGAGAGGTTAACCTTACCCACGGCCGCCTTGCTCCGGGAAATAACACCTGTACCCATTGGAGAGTATGCTAGGTGGGCCATAGAGCCGGTCAGACCTTAAGAAGAAGACAAAAATCTTTTGTTCCTACCGGGATTGGAAAAACGAATCGGCCAGCACGTAGACTAGACACTATACCGACGGCCATATTCCTGTCATTAAAGCTTTACGAAGGATTTTTCTTTCTCTGGAATTTTTAAAGTTTTACAATTTGAGCTAAGTGACACTTTCTACTCCAATTTCCACTAATAGTGAGCCGACCGCCTCAGGCTGGCTCAAAGTTCGTCGCTACGTGGAAGTACTGGAACAAGACGGACACCTCCCACTCCTTTCCATATATATGGCTATCGTCTAGCGATTGGTTAATAGGGGTAGTGAAAGGTGGGAGCGTCAGCTCTTCGAGTTTTCTTGGTGGCTTTAAGGACTGGGGTCTGTGACTCGAAGTTTGGACTCCTCTGAAAGAAGTCGTCTTAATTTGGTTGGCCAGCCACTGGGGAGAGATTGCTGCCTGGATTCTTCGTGGGGGCTACGGAGACGCCCGAGCGTATGTCGAGAAGGTAAAACTGGTCTGGCATTGGGTGATTTTAAATTCCCTTTTTCGGTTTTGTATTTGGCATACGGGGCGCCTGCCTAGCGTAACTTATGATGCATCGAAGAGCTGATGCATGGGGCAGGATAAGAAGAGAGCTTCCCATACGTTATGTTTGTTTTCTGTTTTGTTCAGTTGTGTCGAGTCCAGTTTATATGTTTTGTTCTGAGAGACTTTGATGTACATCTGTCTAACTGTTATGTTTTGTTGTGGCCGGTAAGCACTGAGATTGTGTTGTAAATGTTTACGATAGTCCTGGAATCGTAAGGAATTGTTACGGCCGTAAACACGTGGCGAGCTTGTAATTTTGTATTATCATTCTTACGGTTTGTTATTTGTTATATATTGATTTTCCTTTATAATATACCTTCAGTGTTATGAATTATGACTTTTATGATGATATGTGTGTTCACGATCCCCCACAAGCGTCAGTGTCACAGAGCTCAGCGGCCCAAACAGTCGATGGCAATTTAACCCTTTAAATCCCGAATTAAATCCCATCTGCTATTTGCTGGCATTATTAGGAGCTCACCATTTTCTCCACGTTAGCAGGATAAGGGTTAAATTATTAACCTTTAGGCTACTAATGTCATATACATATGGAGCACCCATT
>Ga0268261_10004364_pt1 | contig 10588 bp, 6 predicted proteins | sample TergutNc150P1_FD_190353 | JGI IMG/M metagenome (GOLD analysis project Ga0268261, IMG submission 190353) | Nasutitermes corniger P1 segment gut microbial community from laboratory colony in Florida, USA - Nc150 P1 (SPAdes) (version 2) | ecosystem: Host-associated > Arthropoda: Insects > Digestive...
AGTAGTCTGTCTTACGACAGGTCCAAAGCCTCTTCCAAAGCGAGCTCTCCACATAGTGCGATCCAGAGCTTCCTCCTTCAAATGAGAGTATCCTCTCCTTTCCTTAAGGTCATCCAGTAGCTTCCTACGTCGTCTTCCTCATCTTCCTGTCACTTCTATCCTCCCTTTTATCTTTCCTTCAATAACCCGTTGTAGAAGGCAGTTTCTACGCAAAATGTGACCAATCCACTACGCCTTCCATTTACGTATTTCACGTAGGATATTCCTCTGCTCCTTGACTCCAGGCAATACATCTTCGTTTCTCACATGATCAGTCCAACTGATCTTTTCCATCCTTCTCCAGCACCACATTTCAAAACTTTCCAGGTGTTTCTGATCTACTGCCCGAAGCATCCAAGTTTCAGCACCATATAAAGCAATGCTCCAAGTATAGCACTTCACCAGCTTCTTTCTCAATTCCAAGTCCAGTGTGCTAGTAAAAAGAACCCTCTTTTTGTTGAATGCAGCTTTAGCCATAGCAATCCTACATTTAATTTCACAAGTACATCTTCCATCATTTGTTAACATTCCTCTACTACTGGAATTAAAATTACTGTTTTTTGGAATGTGATGTCGTGCAGTTTGGTAGACAGATGAAAATGTTGCAGAGAAACATACCAGCTCCATTTTTAGGGCAGACGGTAGAGATGGAAGTTTCATCTGAACAGTTTGTGCATATCCAACAGCCCACATGGCATCATATACCAGAAGATTCTAATCTTGATATTCAGTCACATTAAGATCTGCTCCTGTTATGTTTTTAGCTACTTTTTGTTCCACCAGTTTCCCCCATTCTTACAGCTCTTCACTTTGTGCCTGCATAACAATCTCAGGTACGAAAAACTGATTTTCCATTCACATGAATAATAACAAGTGATATGTACTGAAGTGCTTCTAGCACACGTATTGTAAGTGTTATGTTGCAGCTTCAACAACGCAGTACATAGCATGTTGCAGGAGTGACCATCCCTCATGACCATCTGTGCTTTTTTTTTTTTGAAGTCCTGTGTTATTAACTGACACAGTCTGATCGCAGTCACTGTTACTGACAAATAATTGAAGTGATATATAGAACCTGATGTTCATGGATCTTTGCATTGTAGTACAATTCATACAGAAAATTCCAACAAGATGCAACAGTGTATCAATATTTATTATTCCACATTTATATGAAGCTCAACATGTTTCAGGCGACACACCACCCATCATCAGGAGCCTAAAACTGCACTAGCAGCCTCTGGTTTTGCGTACTGCAATAAAAATATGTAGTTTTTGTATTGTTACGTTATAAAATGTGGGTAATAAAATAGTACAATGAGTTGTGGTTAGAAGTGGTTAAAACAGTGGTTAAAACGTAACATAAAATATAGCTTGATGGGCAGGAAATGCAATGTATTTTGATAAAATAATTTAAAATAGCTATATATAATAGTATTATTTACTTACATACTGTGTAGGGTTATTGGACGTGTTGTTACTGGCCGCTGTCCGGTAGAGTATGAAACACATCCACCAACCCTACACGGTAAGTAATTAATACTATTATATATAGCTATTTTAAATTCTTTTATCAAAATACATTGCATTTCCTGCCCATCAAGCTATATTTTATGTTATGTTTTAACCACTGCTAACCACAACTCATTGTACTATTTTATTACCCACATTTTATAATGTAACAATACAAAAACTACATATTTTTATTGTAGCATGCAAAACCAGAGGCTGCTAGTGCAGTTTCAGACTCCTGATGATGGGCGGTGTGTCGCCCGAAACATGTTGAGCTCCATATAAATATGGAATAATAAATTTTGATACATTGTTGCACCTTGTTGGATTTTTCTGTATGAATTGATATATAGAACTAAGTTCCACATACACATGGCAATTTAGCATGATATATGGCAGTGGCATATTTTCACAATGTTTTTATGCTGTGAAGATTATGAAAAAGAAAGGCTTTTGAGACTGTCTTATTTATTTCGTGGGATGCTAATTATAGTATATTTTCTCATTAACCCTTATCCTGCTAAGGTGGAGAATTTGGTGAGCTTCTAATAATGCCAACAGATGGCAGATGGGCTTTAACTCAGCATTTAAATGGTTAAGAAACTTGCTTGAAACATAGCCGCAAGTGGCCAGAGTCATGACTATGATATTTCCTTTGAAAGACACATGACTGTAAACCCCAAAGTCAGTACTCTTTGTGTTCTTCTCACAGACGCCTGTCCAAACGCGAATTAGAGGATCGCCAGGGTGTGATAAATGAAGGGTTTGAAATGGATCCTCCAAAATCACCGTGGAGGTACCCATTCTCTCGCACCATGGCAGCTGCTGGTGGTGGTGTGGGTGGTAGGATACCGGGAAGAACAGGAGGAAAATCGAACAGGGCTCCTGGTAGATTTGTCAGAGATTTCAACAGGAGCACATCTCAAGATTCTCAGTCCAGTACCTGTACAGGGTCAAGTGGGGCATCAAGTCTAGGGCTGTCATTTCTGCACAAGGAAACTGTGCCACCAGTACACAGTGACCCGACTGTCACTGTATCTAGGTCTGTATCAGCACCGGACTAATACTATTTAGAAACAAATTATAGTGCTATACTTATCATGTCAACGCTTGTACATGAAGTTTGCACAGTTGCTACCAACATATTACAGCATAATGAATCTGTAGACAGGAATGTTGAGAGATATTCCATCACACTGATTATGGATTTAACCTTAATCTCCTGTGTATAAGAAACATATATCTTGGATCTCAGACAGATTAGGAGGCTTTCTTTATAATTGAGACTCTAAGATTCATTTTGATGAAGATGTCATAACAAATGATAGTCTGTCATCTGCTCTCACATTCACTGTCACATCTCACATTCACTGTCACATCTTGATTATTATACCAGCTAAACAAAATTTAACTTTAGTGCTGCAAATTAAATGTTCAACTAATGAAAAGTTTATTTTGAATTTAATTGTAAATTTTTGTAAGAAGATCTTGTGTTTAAAATCTCACTAAGTTGCTGTCTAACATCCTGATCCTAAAGCTGTAGACAGCATGCAAGATTTTTGGTTCTCATATCAGTGTTGCTGAAGATTCGAGTCTTCTGGTATGTTAGGTTGTGTCGCAGGTAGCTGCTGAAATTTCAGACACACACACACACACACACACACACATTTTCATGTTGACCACAATATGAACAGTCACTGCTTTGAAACCCTGGAAACTTAGACAGTGCATCTCAGACTTATTGTTAGAGATATCTGGCACAAATTTGGTGAACTGTGAAAGTAGATAATAGTAAGTGTGAGTTGAAATATATACCTTGAAGTTGGGGAATGCACTGCAGAAATATTGTAAATGGTTAGAAAGTACCTTTGCAGTCCCAGAGATGGAAGTTCTCTTGTGTAGCTCTGACACCAAGTTTGTATTTACAGTCTGCAAAACCTGACAGCAAAATAAGGCAGGTGTTCCAATAGATTTGTGGATTATTGTCCTGTATTCTGGTCACATATATACTGACACTTCCGTCTTCAAAACTTTTATTGTACAGATACGATAAACACTGCCATAATTAGACACGGTTGTGACATGGTATAACTGTCATAACTAACATTCAGGAGGAACCTACAGCTGTATGTTCCTATGAAATGTTGGTAGCCACCTACCAGACTACAAGTTGTCATAATGTGGAAGACAAGTCTGTGGAATTATTGTCATGAAAACTTTCGTCAGTCATAATGTACCAGGAAATAATACAAGGCACTGTAATGAAGTTGCGTTTAATGCACACAGACTTAGACTGCTTTTTGATATTGTCAGAAAGACCATACTAAAAATGAACAAGAAATTACATGGTGTTCCGAGATGGCAGTGTGTATCTGACACATGGGAGGTGAGGGATTAGAAAAGTACTGAAGTCGCAGTGGTGAAACGACTGAGATCCATATAAACAGAAATATGGGGGTCTGCATGTGCCAAGATACCGTAGTTGGTATAATGACTCCTTACTGGATGGGCACTCCGAGGATCAAATCCTCGAGGGGGCGAGAATTTTCACACCTGCCCAGACTGGCTCTAGGGTCCACCCAGCATCCTGTAGAATGGGTACTGGGTCTCTTTGTCCAAGGGTAAAGCAGTTGGGGCATGGCATTGTCCATCCACCCCCATTCTGTGCTGCAATTAAAAGAAAGGTAGAACTATATGTTTACTCACCCCATGTGCCTTCATGGTCTGTTCTAGGGTGATCTTTACTTTTATGCTTTACTTTTTATGGGGTTATGCATTAATATATGTTGCAAACAATGTGACAGGATTTTCTGTTGGATATTATAAGAAGTCTAATGAAATTTTTCCCTGTAGACATCGTTTCAGTACTTTAGCCTCTCTAAGAATGTTCATTTGCACAGTTTCCAATGAGGACAATACCTATGTACACTCTTGTAACACAATAACAATCCTACAGTATAAGTTACTAATGCAGTTGTTGGATTTGCCCCCCCCCCCCCCCCCCCCCCACACACACACACACACACACACACACACACACACACACACTCCTACTACCACGTGTTTTAATCCAGGACTGTGACACTGCTTCAATATTACAACAAACCAGGCAGTCCTTCAAGAGTAGAATTTTCACAATGAATGCTATGGCAACACATTACATCTGGCATTCTTATTGCATGTGATGAAGCACCCTTCTCAGATAATGGCATCTAGATCTCCACTGCAAACATATTTAGGCCAAAGAAACTCCATATGAAACTATTTCAACTCAACGTCAAATTCATGTTACTGTTAACGTGTGCACTGATAATATAGGAGACATCCTGACTGGCTGTATCAAGCTGATAGGATATGTCCACTGGCAGTTCTTGCAGGGATCACTGCAACCACTGCTGGAGGGTATTACAGCAGGAGCATGTGTGATGGGCATCCAGTGCACTTGGGTTATAATGTGAGAGAACATGAGTGTTCAAAATACAGGATGCTGGATGGGACAATACAACAAGTTCACTGCACTTGAATGGCACAGACATTACCTGCAGAATCAAGTAAAACAATATTGTTTACACAGTGAAGTGTAAATGTGTAAGGAGTGGTGGCAGCACATCTTAACTGCTCTTCAGTCTGTCTGTGACTCTTCCAGAATATTTGAGCTTGCTGACCAGTCCTGGTCCAAATCAGCAATTGCATTTGTGCAGGAGGAATGGAATTCATTTTAACACTTTCTTTAGCAGTACATTCCATATTACACTCTCTTACATGGGCTTTGAACAGCACTGTGTTCATTGCAAGACAGGCAACCAGACAATTTCGAAGAAGTACACTGCCAAATTAGAGCTACCAAGAGACAACTGTTCACTCCTTGTACTGATTTTCAACAGAATCCCATCATGATGTTTGCAACACACATTTATTGGTCAGTCTGCATAACAAGGAAATAAAGACAAGACCTTCATATAGTATAAGAAATATTGTTCAGATTGTATACAGTTATTGAATAGGCACTGTGTATTCCATCCATTCATCCATCTCTGGCGCTACAGCCCCTTCCGGGCCTTGGCCTCCCTCATAAGATGCCTCCATTCATCTCTATTTGCAGTTCTTCTCCTCCATCCTCTTATCCCCAGCAGTTGTAGTGCATCCCTCTGAACTGCATCCGCCCATTTAGTTCTTGGTCTTCCCACTGGTCTTGTGGTATGGAAGTCTCCATTTAGAAGGCACTGTGTATTACATCACAGAATAAACATGGAAAAAGAACAGTCCAATTGGTCTAAGCTGTGATGATGATGATGATGATGATGACAATGATGGTGATTATGTATGAGGTCAGAAGTTATTAATGACAACTTGTTTATAGACACGTAAGAAATTAAATTCCATAAATACAACACTGTGTAGGCCTAACTGATAATTTAAATAAGATTTTATGCTGCCAAAACACTTCTTTCATAAAGTACATACGTTCGTCCAACACATCTACAACCTTATACAAAGTATCCACAGGCTACATGTTTTGGCCCACCTGGGCCATCATCAGGCCTTACATATAAACAGGTTTGTTTGACTACAGTACATTTTGGGATCCCAAACTATATAAAGATGTTATTAAAATGCTGTGTGCTACTTAATATATTAAATTTAAAATGGATGCTAAAAACAGATGTTAAAAAGACAAATGTCAATAAAGAAATTATGTTAATTAAAAGTTCTTCGTTGCGTTCATTTTCTATTAGATGTCTTGCGTTGACTACGTGCTATCCCCTGTTGATATTGATTTTCTTGCGCGGGTTATTCACTTCACCCGCGCAAGAAAATCAATATCAACAGGGGATAGCACGCAGTCAATGCAAGACATCTAATAGAAAACGAAGGCAACGAAGAACTTTTAACTAACATAATTTCTTTATTGACATTTGTCTTTTTAACATCTGTTTTTAGCATCCGTTTTAAATTTAATATATTAAGTAGCACACAGCATTTTAATAACATCTTTATACAGTTTGGGATCCCAAAATGTACTGTAGTCAAACAAACCTGTTAATATGAAAGGCCTGATGATGGCCCAGGTGGGCCGAAACATGTAGCCTGTGGATACTTTGTATAAGGTTTTAGATGTGTTGGATGAACGTATATACTGTATGTTAGTTATGGAACACATCAGGACTAATAAACTTAAAAAAAAAAAAAACACCTCTCTACTTATTCTGTCAAATGCCCTTCTATCTCACCTTCAGTAAATCTTTAACAGACACTTTTGTATGTAGCTTAGGGGCTAGACTGATGCTGGTTGCATCAGGACTACTCTGGTTTTACTGTGTCAGAATTTTTGGCTTTCCTAGCATCAATAACATTGCCAATTTCCTTGCCTTTAACAGACCTTAATGCATAACACTGCACTAAATGTTGTGGCCTTAATAAGGGGCATTGTGTTGCCTCATGCAGAATATTTATTGGTGGTAAAATGCAATTAAGTAAACTTCCTTGAGCTTTTCCATGTTGTTCATACAGTGCATATTCTTAATTCACAATACCAATCAACATATGCACCAGTGAAATACAAATACAAGATTCACTATCACATAGTTTCAGTATCACAACATTGTAAATTCATGCTTGTTACCTATGTGTATTCTAGAGTTTTAATATTTTAGTGACACCAGTGAGGTTGATCAGTACCTAGATTAGCATGTTGGACTTGTATTCCTTTGGTATAGTAGACTTCCTGATGAAGGAACTCTGGAGCCAAAACATGTAGGAATTTGATACTTGTCATGTATTGTATTTTATGATTTGTGTTTTATTGTATTTTATTGAGCGCATTTGTTAGTTGATATAGTGATTGCTTGATCTGTCTGGAAAATGACTTGCTTTATTCAGCTGGGAATACTGTCTTCTCATGTTAGCTTTCTGTAAATGCTCTCATGTTAGCTTTCTATAAATGCTGGTTAGGAGGCTAGGGCTATTAGTACAAAACGTTCAGACTTATGACATGCACCACCTGCTAGACTTCAATTTGGAAGAAGCTTGGTTCAATTCTTAGACAGATAATCAGCTATCATGATCTGGTTTTTCTCAGGTCTTCCAGGAAGATGTAGGGATAGTATCTCAGTCAGGCCATGACAGCTTCCAGATTTTTTCCATGTTACTTTCCGTACATCATCCTAGCATTTAATGCTATATGCTCAAGGTTACTAGTGGTATAAAAATAACCCCCCAAGAGTACAAATGAAAACACTGGGTGGGCAGAATGAAGTCCTTAATGTTAAAACATTTGGTGTATAGAGCAGAACTCCATTTATCTGGATTAATTGGGACAGCAAGCCATCCAGATATGCAGAAAATCTGGATAATTGGATTTTTCTTTGAAAATAGACTACATTGGCAGTGTAAAGTTTGGCCGTTACTATTTGCAGTATGCACCCGCATCTAAACCATTCAACTATGCCTGATTTGAAGTACTAGAAGCTGTAACACTATACTGTACTTAATATGATAACCAGTATATTCAAGGCAAGTTGTTTTGTAGAATTCTCGACAAATTTACTCAAAGGACCTGGCAGATCTGGATAATTGGCAATCTGGATAACCAGCATCTGGATAAGTGGAGTTCTACTCATGTGTGTGTGTGTGTGTGTGTGTGTGTGTGTGTATGTGTGTGTGCATGCACGCGCGCGCGTGTGCATGCATGTGCGCGCACGCACGTGCGTGCTACAATTGCAATTGTGCCATATACTGAGAGGACCTGGAAGTCCTGCCCATATAAAGTTATATAATTAACGAACCACAAAAAGATGTCTTCTGTTAAGATTCCTGCACTGGGCTTCTTGGGATTTCCAAGTGTCCTTGTAATGTAATGCCATCTATAATCTGCATGACAGACGCTCCTTGGTGAGTATTTCAGGCACCTCTATAGAAGGAACCCATCACAAAGTACTCTCCCACCCCCACCTCCCAAAATAATTGTGTCATGAAGAAGCTGGCTCCATTGGCAGAAGGGAAGAGCACTGACCATTATATTGTATAAGACATACATTAAGATGTTTAAAGGTCTTACTAAAAGGGTACACTGAACAAACAGCCACTAATTAAGGTAGAAAACATGAATAGAAATAAACCAGGTCTGCAAAACAGAAGTATATATTTTCAGTACTCATGAACAATGTTTTGATATTATTGGATCAGCAGTAATGGTAGGTTCTGAAATAGCTTTATCAGTATTACCAATTGCATATAGATTTCTAATCTCTTTCAATTTGTTATGATTTCTAGGGGGACAGCAGTAGAAAATCAACGTGATGTTGCTGTGTGGTAGCAAATGACTTTTAACATTAGACACAACAGGTAATATTAGTAATGTGATATTTTCCTGCAGTATATCAGTGCCTTTTTTCAAACACCAAAATACAATTATTTTTTTGACTTTAGTTTTTTGAAGAAGAACTAGAATTTTTAAAGACATTTGTTTGTGCAGACTGAAACAAAGGGTGGTGACAGTGACCACAAGTGTTCAGTTGTGATGTAACGTACTAGTGACACTATACAAATGGTTAATACAGTGTTGCCAAGTGCTGCTACTTAATTTAAGAAATACAGTTTGTTTTACACTGCACTGACTTTTCTGTTTCTTATTATCATCTGTATTGTGATTATTGTTGTGAATGTTTATGATTATGTTTTTGTTAATATCTGTTTTTATATACACAGACCTCAATGAACATTAACTTGGTGTTCCTATTTTTATGATAAGTTATGCAATGTGTGATTGTGCTGTGAAATATTTCTGTACGTATGCTACATTGCAGTCTGCATACCTGTGTAACCTGTACAAGCTATACACTTGATCCCTTTATACATTCTGACTATGAAGGAGGCACCATGTTCCTCTGAAACAACAACATATCTCACTGCTGCACACTGCATAAGCACCAGAACAAGATGAACACTAACACTAAATGATCAATCAAGCTTAAAATCAGTTACTGTACCAAACTCTGTAGAATAAAGAAATTGGTGTATCTGACTTGCCAATCGTTTGTGTTTTATTATGCATACAACAGACGTGAACATGTAAAGGGTTTTAAATATTCACCAATGTTTAAAAAAAAAAAAAAAAGTATGAGCTCAGACCTAGGACCCTTACATTATGAGTCTGCCATATTAACTTGAAAATAAAGATGAAGGCAGTATGTTCCTTCAAAACATCAGGAAGTATTTAGGCAGGGACTTGTCATTTTCCAGGAGACAAATCTTCATGCCAACCTATATCACCTGTCTCCACAGAGCAGAGTCCTTCTTGAGAAGCAAATGGCTAAACAAGATATTCCCCAAGTTTCTGAAATCTGAACATTCATTACAATAAACCAATTAATATATCCATTAAACACGACTTATATTTGATATAAAGTCAACAGTACATGTTCTGGCATTCAGCTAGCCATCATCAGGCTGCATATAATGATACAAAGGTGCAAATTTACAGTAGTGTATGCAAAATTATGCAAGGTTCAGAATTGAAACTTGTTACTATTATTTGTAAATATTCCTTAGAAACCTGGTATTATAAAAGGACTCAGGTAATGTTTATAAATATGACAGAAATAAATTAGTGTGATCAGCTTTGAATAATTTTGCATATACTGTTGTACATTCACTCCTCTTTTATATTCTTATGCAACCTGATGATAGCTTGCTACAAGCCAAAACATGTAACTGTTGGTTTTATATCAAAATATATGTTGTGTTTGATGGATGTATTTATTGGTTTATTATATATGAACACAAGGGAATGAGTCACAGGAAGATCAATACCATGTCGACGCAAGCCCACCACTTACTACCATCCAAAGCCAAATAAACTGAGTCCATACCTTTTAATTCTATTTCTTTGAACAACTCAACACCTGACTTAATCAGAAAGTCAGTGATGTGTTTTCAAGAACCAGAAGCGGGAGAACGGAGTTCCACTACGTGTAAAATGCCAAGGTACGACATTTTATTGCACAATTCAATAACATTTACACTTTTTTTATGTGCCCAC
>Ga0268261_10004365_pt1 | contig 10586 bp, 10 predicted proteins | sample TergutNc150P1_FD_190353 | JGI IMG/M metagenome (GOLD analysis project Ga0268261, IMG submission 190353) | Nasutitermes corniger P1 segment gut microbial community from laboratory colony in Florida, USA - Nc150 P1 (SPAdes) (version 2) | ecosystem: Host-associated > Arthropoda: Insects >...
ACATGAATATGGTAGCATCAATGACACCATAACACTAACCAAGCAAGTTAACAATCCCTCTCTTTGACTTCCTTATGAACAAATGTACATACAATCATTCCATCATAATAATGAACTTATTCCCGAAAAACACACGAATGAGAAAAATCCCATGTTTCAACTCCTACATCACAAACACTGCACGACGCAACCCCTATGATATTTAATCAATAATCCCACCCAACACAACCAGTTTTTTATTGACCTGCATACTGGACGGCCGCGAACACAGGTAAGCACATGTTTTCAATGACAGCCTTATTGCATTTTCTGTAGACCCAATAATTATACAACCTAATGTATCTAGACAATTTATAAATTTTAATGACAATATAATTTTAACATTTTAATGACTATGCTAACCTATTCCATGTATCTAGACAAGTTATAAGTTTTTATGACTATGTAAACATCACCTATACATGGCATAATACATTCACAACGACACAAAACATTCAATTAAATTTACAACATTTAAATAGTTTTATTAAGATTTTATCATTAATTGTTAAAGTGTTATGGACAATAAGGTTACAATGTGATCCAGCTATTTTAGTAATTTTATACCACTCAATTGTTTTCAGAGTAATTATACCAGAAGTTGTATTAATGCAATTGTCCTCCTGAAGATGAGCACAGAGTTACTTGAAACATGTAGAGAATTAAAATAAACATATAGAAGAAATTGAATCACATAGTACAGTCAGAAGTGGAGATACATTTCACTTGTCATGGTGTGTTACTGTACAGACTCATTCAGAAAAGGCAGTCTGCACAAAGCACGGTGTATGACTCAGCTTGAACACTGCTACAGCTGCATTATGTAGGATGCTTGCTATGTTCGAAGTGCATATATGTACTTCAACTTCACCAAATTTTGTTCTCTGTAAAAACCCCAAATATATTCATATTTTATACCAACACAGTCTCTGCAGTGTGATGATCTAGACTTGTATTCTGTAGGTGCCTAGTTCAAATCTTGGGCAGGATGCCAGTTATCCGGAGGTCCTTCAAGGTTTTCCTCATTCCCTCCATGCAAATGCCAGTATGGTACCTGAACTAGGCCACAACCTCTTCCTACCAAATTTTTCTAATTCATCATTTATTCAACTGTCCAATGCTATATGTTCTGAGATCTTTACAGTGTCCCAGAATGAATTATAGACCACATAATGTATATCTACACACTTTGGCTTTAACTTCAACAACCGAACAAGAAACCCACATTTAATAAACAGCAGATTATTCCTGTTAAACCTTCATATCTTATGTTATCTATACAATAAGAATTTATTTTGTGAAATTTCTTTCATATGCATAAAAAATACACTTCAAAAATTGACAATCATATTTATTAGGAATTCCTCCATTGTTATTATACATAACACTACACAATGTTTCAGAAACTACTTTTTTTCTGGAAAACTGTGGGGTCGTGCATTGTGACAATGGAAAGTCTTAATGAATATAACTGACAAAATGTGTGTTCAACCACTGTCAAAAATTCATGATTTAACGAACAAATTCACTTGTCAGTATATGACACAAGCTGTCTATTTACTGACAGCAAAATATTACAAAATAGCCCAACTGGACCATTTCAAAGTAATCACCATAGTTACAGCCCTTTTTTAATGTGGGAAGTAAAAATGAAAACAGTCACATCAATACATGTAGGCCCATAACAACATTTGTAAGAAAGTGCATACTGCAACTCACAAGATATCCCATTGCAGGAAACAAATTTCTTCCGTCAATGACATGTCCTGACAAGTATTTCCTCTCCTCATCTTGCAGGGAGATAACCACAGATCTCTCACCAGACTTTGATTTTCCCTGCATAAAACACGAATACAAAGCATCAGAACTCACCCACCACAACACAGAAGCTAAAACAAAAGACAGTCTTATTCAAGTGTGACTGACAGGTGGAAAAACATTATAAGCCAGATAACTTCAAAAGTTAAAAAGAGCATTCATGTGCAAATGAAACCAGTCTAAGAAAGTCCTGGTCATGATGCAGGAAAATTCAACAAAATTTGTTCTACATGCGAGTAAAACAAAATACAATACACAGAATGAAGATTGAATATATATACATAAAATTATATAATTTTGCCTCTGTACTTTTCTATACATCATATGTAATAAAAAATAAACTGATAAAAACTTACAGATGTATTTAAAAATGCAAATCACAGCCCAGGCTATGGTAACACTATTTTTAGTAGAGTTTTATAAAATTAATTAGTAATATATGGAAGGTCTCCATAAATAAACACCCTGTAAATCTGCAAAATTGCCTCAGCCTTCTATCCCAACGTTGCCAAAGAAAAGATCAGAAGACGTATTCTCACTTCAATTGTCTGCATGAGTAACTTGATGCTGTGTCAACAACAATACGTTGCCCATGAGCTACAGGCTGAGCAAGCCTGGTCTAAGATATGAAGAAGAAATAAAAACAACTTTTTTAAAAAAGAATCAGAAATATGTTTCAGTTCATCGAAAGATTATTTTCATTATATGCAAATCAACTTTAAATTTGAATTGGTGTGGAGTATTTGAACCATGTAAAGCACCGCACGAGTTTCGTGATTTAGTACCAATAACTACGCACGGATAGAACATATGTTTCAAATGATTCCCAGAATTAATAGAAAATATTTATCTGAACAGTTACAAGTGACTGGTCTTCATAATAGTGGCACATTGAGCTTACTGTGAAGTAGGAAAGATAATTTTCAAAATTGAACAATAACATTACCTCTGCCCAGCATTTCACAACATATCGATCTTCTGAATGATTCCACCGAACCAGTGGTGATATCATCGGGGTTCCTCTGCTTAATGGGTATTGTACTGGTGGATACAAGTTTGCCAACTGTGGCTGCAGTCCCAGCTCAAATAAACTGATACACAAAAACATAATACTTCTAAATTATACCAAATTATAGAAGCAATACTATGAAACAGAGATAGTCAAAATACAAATCAGTAATCAAAAGAGTATAAATTGTTCTGATACTAACATTAATGGAGCAACACAAACCCTTACAAATAAGCCAAACAACAAACTCCATGTCATGGATACAAAATTTTTGAGGGGTAGTGGGAAAGAAATGAGAAAAGACAATTAGAATGGAATGTCTCCAGCAGCTGTAACGCAAAATTTGTTAAAGGAGCCAGAAGAGAAAGATATAATGGTTTGATGGTGTAAAATGAAAGGATAGCAAACAGATACTAGAAAGAAGTTTGGAATTAAAATATTAAGGTAAGAGTCATATGGGAAGATCCAGAATAAGACAGTTAATCAGGAACCAGAACACAAAAAGAATAGACGAAAGAGCTAGGAACAAATCAAAAAGGAAGACTGTGGGAAGATACATTATAAAGTACCTTCAGTATACTGTGTTGCTGTTCAGTCACACTATAAGACATTTAAATACATATGAAATATAAACAATGTACACATTACATTAGAAAATTCACATATTTTATCCACACACAAACTGGTATTAGCAGCAGAAAGTACTAAAGATTATAAAATTCACAGACGTAATCCACTTTCCTACAAACGACCTTAAGCTAGGTATGTAATCCCTGGAGGTGGCACTGTCATGCCAAAACATACTGGAGTGAAATGAATATAATGTAATATACTGTAAGTAAATATAATTGGTACAGTAAATGAAAATATTGATTTAAATTGATGAAGTAAATAATTGTAAGAATATTCTTCACAATCCAAAAAAAAAGCAAGAGTGCTGTCTTATTATAAGCAGTCCCTAATATTTTGATCTCCACATACAACACCAGATACATACTTGCCAAGAGTACCAAGAAGAAATTCGGTGCCATCAGGGTGGTCACGTTGCATAAGGGCAATGTTGGTGATGCCCTCGTTAAGCGAAAATTTCAGGATGCCCTGCAGAAGACCGTGCGGAGCAATCTCAATAGTAATGGCATTATGGGGAATTCGCTGTGATGCCTCATCAAAATACACTGCACTCAATAGGTTGTTAGTGTGGTACTCAGCTGATGAATATTTTACTGCTGGCAAGTTGCAGGCGCTCGGTGGTACTGAAGAGCACACCCATCGGGAAGATCGTGGCTTTGGGCGCGGGATCAGCTGCACACAAAATTGTGTTGGATTATGTGTGGGATGAGACAAGTTATAAAGATGCAGAGATGAAACAGTAACACTGCAATAAATCTCCAACTTATGGTAGGATGATGCACAGTTGATTCAACAAGCTAAGGACAGGGGGCTGCAGGAAGAAACAATTAGTTTCAACAATACCAGAAAATTTCTTAACAACCACAATAACAATCAAGTTTCAAAGAATAAACTGCTTTATGGAATTGGCCAGTGATGTAATCAGACCTCCACATCCTCTTCCTCCTCCTGCCCCCACCATCATCAGTTGGCATCTTTGCCATTTCATACATGTTAATTTATGGGAAGTCTCTCATTTTTTCTACCTTCTATCTTCTTTCATTTACTACACGCCCTTTTGTGTCATTCATGCCAACGCATTAATTGATAATTATATTAGACAAACAGAACAAATGCACAGTATTATTACATATAATTTACAATTAAAATATTGCAACTCCAACAAGTGAGCCTATTCAGGCTGTTTTCATGAAGTGCACACCAATTACTAGTAAGACAGAGATTTTGTGTAATAATATTAGGATTTAATTACACAAAATCTGTCTTATACATAGGATTTAATTACACAAAATCTGTCTTATACATAACTGACGTGCACTCCCTGAAGATAACACAAAGAGGGTTGATACATGTCGGATCTGTAATATTTTAATTGTAAATAATATATAACAATAATTTGCATTTTGTTGGTGTTGACTTATGTAATTTTTACTGGCTCTTTGCTTTATTCTTGATGTCTTCTAGTAGCTGGCCGAACCACCCTCTTCTAGGTCGTCCCATCAGTCTCTTTCCTTAAAATTTCAATTTCTACAAGGCCCAACAAGTAGACTGAAAGTGACAGCCAGTGTCACCTAAGTGAAGCTGTGACACAGCTAACAATACAAACTGGATATTAATAACAGTGCATAGTGTAGGTGACAGCGGAACCAACTTATATAATTTGCCTGCTGAGGTTAAATAATTTGGTCAAAAATGCATCCCTAATACTAACACAGTTTTATCCCAACCGTCCATCATGACAACCTGTTACTCCAAAACGTATTTTACATTATCCCTTCATACCAGAATAACAATTTTTCTCTGTCATGCTACAGCCCAGCTCATTCCCAGGCAACATTTTCTAGGTTTCTTGATCACACACAATTAGACAAACATATCCGGTATGACTCCTCTGAAAAGAGTGATAAGCCCATCGCAGACACCACTAATTACACAACACAAGAGACGAACATCCATTCCTGCAGCGGTATTCAAACCTGTGATCACAGCAATCGGGCGGCCACTGTGATCAGCTGGCATAAGAATAGGCCAAATAATAATTTGATATATATTAATTCCCACCATTGTTAACAGCAGAAAGTGACTACACAGCGCAGTAATTAGCAACGTTTGTTAAAGAATTTTTACCTGTTTCAGATGCTTGAGTAGCAATGGACCAGCTGACGATATGTACTTGCTGTGATATGCAATGTTGCCACAGTTCACCTCCATTGCAAACACACCCTGCTCCTGTAGTGTCTTCACAAACTTTGTCATAGATTCTGCTGGTCCTGACAGTATACAGAAGTTAGGTCCACTATGGCATGCTACTTCAATATCTGGTGGACACAATTTCTTGGCCTGTTCAGGCCCAAGACCTGTAAGACATTTGTCATTTGTCACTTGTGCCACTTGCATCATTTTCACATCTGCATTATCTATTTCCCAAAGACAAATATTTATATTATGTGGGTGGTCTGAAACGTTTTCGGCACCGACCACTAGATGGCAATCCTATTGGCAATTATGATTCAGTTAGGACGGAGGTCTTGTATCATACTCTCATTCAGTTTGGTATCCCCATGAAATTGGTGAGGGCAATAAAAATGTGTCTTAATGAAGCCTATAACAGAGTCTGGGTAGGAAAGCATCTATTTGACTTGTTTTCAATTAGGAATATTTTGAAGCAAGGAGATGCTTTATTGCCACTGCTTTTCAACTTTGCTTTAGAGTATGCCATTAGGAGGGTTCAAGTAAGCAAGGAGGGCTTGAAATTAAATGGCACTCAATAGCTTCTGATTTCTGCTGATGATGTCAATATGTTGGGCAGAATCACACATACTACAAAGAAAAATAACAAGCTTTAGTAGTTGCTAGTAAGGAGAATGAACTAGAAGTAAATGCTGATAACACTAAGCACATGGTCATGTCTTGAGATCGGGATGCGAGACGAAGTCCCAGTATAAAGATTGATAATAGTTCTTTGAAAGGGTGGAAGAGTTCAAATATTTTAGAACAACTTTAACAAATCAAAATTCTGTTCAGGAAGAAATTAAGAGAAGAATGAAGTCAGGGAATGCTTGCAATCATTTGGTGCAGGATCCTTTGTCTTCCAATTTGTTATCCCAAAATGCAAAGATTAAGATATACAGAACCATAAATTTGCCTGGGAGTGAAACTTTGTCAGTCACATAGAGGAAGGGTGGGTGTTTGAGAATAGGGTGCTGAGAAGAATATTTGGGCCTAAGAGGGACGATGTAACAGGGGAATGCAGAAAACTAAATAATGAGTTTAATTGTCTATACTCCTCACCCCATATCGTTTTGGTGATAAAGTCAAGAAGAAAGAAATGGGCAGGGCATGTAGCGCGTATGGGCGAGAGGAAAGGCGTATACAGGATTTTGGTTGGGAAACCTGAGGGAAGGAGACCACTTGGAACACCCAGTCTTAGACGGGAGGATAATATTAAGATGAATCTTCTGGAAGTGGACTGGATTGAGCTGGCTCAGCATATGGACAGGAGGTGGTCACTTGTGAATGCAGTAATAAACTTCTGGGTTCCATAAAATGTGGGGAATTCGTTGACTATTTGAAAAACGGTTAGCTTCTCAAGAACGACTCTGCTGCATGGAGTAAGTAACTAAGTAAGTAAGTAAGTAAGTAAGTAAGTAAGTAAGTATTTGTGAAATGTATGCACAACATAAAAATTCTGATCGGATCATCAATGTGTATACAGTTTCTCAGAAAACTGCAAAATGCACAAAGAAAATTTGACTAGATATAAAATTTATATTTTATTTATTTATTTACTTTTAAATTACTGTCCAATCAATTATCACTTTGATAAATATTTAGTGAGTTATAGATGACATACGGAAATGTGTGTCTCTATATTAAAGTATGTTGTTTTCATCTGATTTTAACCAATCCTTGAATGTACCCAGAAAGTTTAGTAGAACTCAGTAATATAAAGTTACTGTTTTTTTAGTTGCTACATGTGCAAGCGGGTAGAGAGATTGGGAGAAACAGAGGGATGGAAGGGAGGGGAATGACTAGGAAAGCTAATGGGTCTATGTTATTAGATTTCAATGCCAACATGTCAAGAAGTAATTGAGCTGTGTATGTCTGCAGCATATTTTTAATACACCACTTTTCTGACTATCTCTGTGAACTCTGAATAGGCAAAATAATAAAAGGTAAAAGGTAAAGGTACAGTTCACACTAGAACAGGCCGTGAAGACCCAGAGGGGGCTCGGTGCTAGATGGGGGTGGGCGGTCAAAGTCACACCCCAGGCATTTTGAGAACCGGCACCCATTGTATAGGAGGCTAGATATGCACACAATATTTATAATTGGCAAATCCCCTTGAGAATGGACACCAAAAAGAGAAAAACAGTTTTATGGAGCATGAACTACTCCTGGATCATGATATGTTAGCATATTTTGATTTTCTGTCCTTTGAGACCTGGTGGTTACTTTATGTACCACCAGGTTTAACATTAGACAATTTTATATTATCCCCACACAGTGCATATATGTGTTTTGTAAAGGTAAAGGTAAAGCAATCCCATTACAGGCCTGGGCAGGCCCTGAGGGTTCCAGGAGGTTGAGGTTCCCAGATTTCAAGACAATCGGCACATGAAGGTGGTAGGGTTGTCAGCCCTACGCACCAGCCGCCTTTACCCCCCAGGAAACATTCCTGGTACTCTGTTAGAGGCTGAGTCAACCCCAGGGCCATAGTGCAGCCAGAAGGATTATGTCAATGAAAAAATCCAGTGACACCATAGGGAATCAAACCCGCGACCTTCCGGCTTCTAGCGCAGTTCCTCAACCAACTGCGCTACCGCGTGCCCCCAATATATGTGTTTTGTACAGATGTCAATATAAACAGTTATTACTTCCCTGCACAGCATGAAATGATTCATTTTTATCAACCACACATGGAGTATTTGTTACTCGGAAAAAACTGAATCTTTAAACATAATTCCGATTAATCATAGCCTTTAACCCTTTGGCGCCAGAATTAAATGCCCTTGTATTCTTCAAAATACCATGGGTTTAAAAAGGGCTACCTATTACTTTGTGTAAAATTGGCCCATGACTATAGTTGTTGTTTGGCTGTCTAAGCATTACACTGCATGATGACTGTAGTCATCCTGAAGCACCAAAGTTTTAAAGGGTTAAGGCAGTTCTAGTACCATAAAATTACGGTTAATTACATCAGGAAATTTACCAACTGCAGCCATTAATCCCCTGATAAGCTCTGTTTCTAGGGATGCATGGCCAAGATAGTAAGCTGCCAACACCATCTGCTCTGCAGTTAAGCAGCCATCCACATAAGCACAGCCCAATTCTCCCACCAAGTGACCCACAATGCCATCAGGCTCTATGCCCACTGCTCTCAGAACGTCCACCAGCCCAACCTGCATGCAATGCATATTGTTCAACACTGAGTTCAAAAAACTTCCATTTACATTAATTACATAAAATATAATTAGTGTCATATGAGTGGTTCAGAAATCAGAATATATGCTAGTACAATGTTAATCTGTGACTGCTACTAAAACTCTTACACAAGTATAGTTGAGGATTAAACTTACTTTATTTCTCACAGGTTATGCATGCAAATGACTTTCAGGTATTGGGTAAATGAAAAGTTCCAAAAGTGGTAAAGTACCATGCCATGGATACGATGGCATACAGGGTGAAGATCCATAGATTTTATACAGTAGCACTAGATAATGGCAACTTCTTAGGATTATACTCCAATGTTTTATGCCCATGTTATAATATCCTTTGAATCAGAGGTGTCTAGTCCCAAGGTAGCAGAGATAGTTGGTCAGGAAATAGAATCCCTCCACTCACTAAGAATCAATCCCAAGCATTCAACACATAATTATATGCTGAATGCTGATTATAATCAATCATCTGAATGACTGCCATATCACATTGAGGTATCCAGGCTTGCTGAAATTTTGTACCAGAGAAACAGATCGCTAAGTTAATGTATTATTATTCATTTCAAACCTGAAAGTACCATATTGTGTACTTTGACGTTTTGGACATTAACTCATGCTGGAAGTGTCTCTTTGCAGGTGACAGTACTGGAAGGAAATTTACACAGCTACCCAGGTTACATATAATGATTCTAAATAGCAGAGGTTCAAATATTAATCTTACAGAAACAGAGCATGAGGGCTTGGAATGGGTTCATTTGGCCCAGGGCTGCATTCAATGGTTGTCTCCCAAAAACATAGTAACACACAGGTTCGAAAGGGCTGTGACCACAGTATGATGATACTCAGTACTGAGCTTATTAGCTTTATTCATCATCTGGTATACTAAATTATCAGATAATGGTCAACAACAAAAAACTCAGTGAGACCAAAACCATGAGTCTTAAATTTTCTCATAGCAAAATCCTACACACATTACTGTCGGCTGATTAGCAGGCTGCATGTGGAAAAATAACAGTAAATGGTATACCTAACCACTTAAATTATTGTGTAATGTTTACAGTATACACACAATTCACAAATTTATCCTCAGGCTGTGGGTTCGAGACCCATGTGCTACACACTAACAAAAGTTTGGTATTTTAATTAGTACATGATGGATATTATCGAAAATGATTCTTATGGTTAACAAAAAAACTGGAAAGATATGCATTCTCTCATACACAACACAACAAGAACTCTGTTTGATTACATGGCTCAGTTAAGTAAGTATTCTATTACTTAGTCAATTAATTAAAGGTTTAAAGAATCACTCTGACAGTCAGATATGGACACTGAAAATACACACGCTGCTTTCATGAAGTACGAGGTTCTATATGGAGATTGTTGGAAACAGACATCTGAGAATCCTCTAACAATTCAATAACAGCTTGTGTACACTAAATGGTTTTACATTCCTCACATCACCAGACCCTGTACACAATACGGCAGAGCTCATTTTAGGACAATTTAAACTTAAAAATCCCCGATGCTGTGCAGTAATTGATATTTAAATGCCAGCTGTACAGTTACAATTACCTGACAGGCAGCAATGCCCACAAAGCAATTCAGGATGTTATCAAATATTTTGGGATTATCAGACGTGATGACATTGA
>Ga0268261_10004366_pt1 | contig 10585 bp, 7 predicted proteins | sample TergutNc150P1_FD_190353 | JGI IMG/M metagenome (GOLD analysis project Ga0268261, IMG submission 190353) | Nasutitermes corniger P1 segment gut microbial community from laboratory colony in Florida, USA - Nc150 P1 (SPAdes) (version 2) | ecosystem: Host-associated > Arthropoda: Insects > Digestive...
AAGATGGATTGAAGAAGTTGAAGAAGACTTCCAGGCGATGGGAATAAGAGGATGGAGGAAACTGAGCAAGGAAAGGATGGAATGGAAGAAAATCACTGAGAAGGCTAAAACCCATAGTGGGTTGTAAGGCCAAAAAAGAAGAAGAAGAAGAAGAACATTAACACATTTGCTCTGAATGCGTCATATCGGCAGATTGCCTACTCTAACTGACCTGCTCATAAAAATTAGCTTTTAAATTCCAATTTCAACAACGCTCAATTTTCTACAAATCTATAAAACTTTTCCCGCAAACTTTTTCTTTTAAAATCGAATATCGCGTTTCATCTCGTACAACGCATGTAATTAGTACAAGTGCCTTATTTCGTTAGATGCACACAGTCCAAAACCAGAGTTTTAGTGGTTGCAATGCCTTTCAAAATGGCTGAGCGATTCCAAATTTTTAAAATTGTTTTGGAAATGAAAAATATTGTTGTGTTTGTTAAAGCCAAATACTAGTCCTTCTGTCTCTCTTGCATAAGGGTTTGTGCCCCAGGACTACAAATAAGTCTGTGGAAAAATAAATATTTTACGCCTTCAGTTCCTTTCAACCACATGCCATTACTTTTCCCACCATCATCACAAAGTCCTAAATTCAACGAAATTTCCTTTGGAGTATTTCTAAATGTTTAAAGCTCCTTTAAAATACTGAACATCTCTCGTTCCGGAATTGTGTGGCGGTATTACGTCAGACAGCATACGTCACTGACATGTGTTCTCTTCTTTCCTACTTAGAAATGTCGTTCGGACAGATGCGGGTGAAGACCGCACTCGCGTGACTTAGTATCTCGCTTCGATGTGGCACCTTGCAAAGACACTTCTGAGCGTATTGTTTTGATCCAAAGTCATTTAGGTTGCTTGCGGATAGACAGAGGAAACTATCCTTCCAAACAGAAATTTATAAAATCACATACATTAATAAGTACGCAGAACAACGCACGAATTGGTTGACAAAAGCAAGGGGAATACAAACACCACATATTAGCCTTTTGTTTTTCTACATTAATTACACATGTTTCAGTTCCATACGTGATAAGACATACCGATCGTCCTTGCTAAAATGCCACACACAGTGAAACATGAAATAATTTCGGGTACTTTAGATATATTATTGTTACGTTATTACGATAAATATACAGTGTATCAGTGTTATGTTTTTATATGCAAAATAATCTTGCAGTTTGTTAGACAAGGTAAAGAAACCAGCAAGAGAACACAAATGTTTTAAAGTACCTTACATTATATTACAAACAATTTAAACTATAATGTGTCTGTTTTGGTTCTGTTATTACATTTAATTAGCTCAGTGCAGGTTCTTGGAGTATTTAAAATTGAAATATGTTTGAAAAACTTTCCATTAAAAGTAGTCCTATCAATGGGGCAAAATTATATAAATGGAAACTAACCAGTACTAAATAATTAAAAAAATATCATAAGTTGCATGCAGCGTTAACACAAAGATGTTAACGACAAATCGTAAATAAACTCAGAATTGACAGAGTTTTAAGGATTCTTTCCAACATCCCTATTCCCGTAGTTCATAAAGTAGAGTTTAATATTATACTTACAAAAGGTTAAATAAATTTCACGTTTTTTAAGGTTATACGTAAAATAAATGTAACGTGGTGAAAAAGGCAAGTGTGTCACGGCACTGGAGAGCTACTGAGCATGAAGGGTAGACCAGCATTTTGTAGGGAATTCCGATGTGAAAAATTTTCGGAAAAGCAAGAATGTTGGTTGTGAGTATTACACAACGTATTTGTTGATCACAAATCAAGGCAGAAAGATATGCTTCAAGGGCGGAAGCGTTCTGCTGCCTGGAGGCTGGATGACACTACATTAGTTCGTCGTTAAAAACTGCAATACATTAAACTGTGGTAATAAACTGAGATGACATCAGAAACGTTTATTCCTACGTTCTTCAAGGTGGACTTGTGCCGTTCCACTGAAGTTCCAGTCGGTTTGGAAGAACCGGTGTGAGAAAACTGACAGTTGAATCAGCGTGTCTAGGGCAGGCGATGGACACGTCTTGCAAGCGCTTCGAGGAAATATCTTTGTAGCACCGTTCTGCAGAATTTTGTTTTCACTAACATTTCGAATATTTACTTGGGCGGGTCTAACACGCTACGGAATTAACTTCAAACAGTAAATAAAATTCTTTTTGAGACAGAGTGTTCGGATTTGCATTGCGTAAATATCGGCTCTAAAGTTCAAAACATTGTTTTTTGTTTCATTTTAGATATCCGTCTGTGTTTCGACACAACAATAACAATGATGTTCCAATTTATTCCGATCGCCTTTATCAGTGACCCATTATTTTTATTTATTTCGAAATTTCAACTTCTGGAAGGATCTCGGTGTCCCTAACGCAAACCCCGTACCGTTGGTTGGCAATCTTAAAGACTGTGTGTTGCAGAGAGCCTATATTTGGAAACATCTTGAAAAAATCTACGTCAAACACAACGACGAAACTTAAGTTGGCATCTTGTCTTTGGATAACCCGAGTCTTTTAGTTCGTGATCTACAATTGGTGAAGAATAATCTAGTGAAGCGTTTCCAGAACTTCATGGACCGCCAAATCTCTACTGATGAAATACGAGATTTGCAAGCCGGATAACAAAGACAAGAATAAAGAAACGCACTCATAACATTTAGCATGTGCTACTACACCACGACAACAATGACTACGCGAACGCAATATAACATTACGGTACACTACATTGCACTCATTGTTTACCTTGAACATTGTTCACAGTTATCGCTACAGACAGAAGGCTGCATAACGAAGTCGAGATTTATGTAGGCTTTATATTCTGTGTGTAGGTACATCTGTAAAGTATTTTTTACACATAAAACTCTATAACTGCGGATTTTACCCCGTACGTTTCATGCAACAGATTTCAATTTTCTATAATGGGATAATGGGATAACTGGTTCTAACATAGTCTTTGTCACGCTTGTCTCGATTGGAATTTTTTTTTTACATCTCTGCTACAATATCATTTACGCAGCATTCTACCTGTGCCATCATCAAACATCTCTCTAAATTGGAGATAAAACTCTGTAGCATATAACTCTCTAACCAGTGACACCGAATCACGGTAGGAAACGCTACGCGGGACCAAGGTGCATAGTTCTTTACCACTGGACGTCAAATAGTCCCATAAATAGCCTCTTAAGAAATTATTCTTGCACAATCTCTTGCAATTTAACTTGACTAGAAAGGTCACTTCACACTTAAACGTCAAATTCTTGATTGACGCAAATGTTGCCAGTCATTGCGCCATACTTACTGAACATATTGCATATTTTAAATGACAGATAACATTAAACATGCACTCCGCTCTTTAAATGATATGCAGAAACGTAACAGACGCTACTGCTATCACACTTATGTACTTCCGTTCTATTCGTGTGTTCACAGAGACGCTGAGGAGATACCAGGCATTTTCATTTCTGGATAGGATGTGTTGTAGCGACTACAAACTGCCATCTCCTGCCGGAAATGGAACAATAACACTTCCAGCTGGTATCGGGTTTATATCCCGCTATTAGCTCTCCAATATGACCTAACGTTTCACAGATTAAAACAAACACAGTCGACCGAACTAAACATATATTCAATCTGGGGAGGGTCCGCGAATGTGCAGCGGTAATATCAACTCTTTATATACTGAATTATGAGATTGTAGACTTTAAGGATGTAAGTGTCAAATCTGCGTATTTTTTGTTTGCGAGCCGTGCAGTTTGGTAGATAATAGAAATGTATTACGATCTTACTCTAAAAAATACAACATAAAAAATAACTCCGAAATTTTGCGTATATTTAACAAACAGGCGTTATTTACAACCAAGACTACATCCTACACGAACGGTCAGTAACACCTTAAGGTGTGCAAAACGACACTGATAACTGTGTTTGCTCAATAATATAATTCCTGAGTAATTGTTACATTTTCCACGAATGTAAACTCTTCATTTTGAACAGACTCACCTATGATTGGAAAGATTCTTACCTCGACTGCTTTATCGTCCGATTTCAATGCGACTTCCTTCTTCATAATTTGGTATTAAAGCGTGTATAGAAATAGTAGGAAGGGTACTGACGGAAAGGGAATTTCATCTGTTAGGTTTTAGCAAACATACTGCGGATTATAGCCCCGCCATTCCCAATTTGGATATACGTGTGAGGCATAAAAACATAACAAAGTGTCCATGTTGCTACCTGCGGGCATGTGTGGTTTCGAATATGTATTCTTCATACTTAATTGGATACGTAGGAACTAAAATTGTATAATAAACTTAAAATGACACAGATCATGTTTCATTTTTATTACTCATTTATATGTACGAAATGCGTAAATGAGTTTTACTTAGTATTCGGTTTTTTATGAGATGGACATTTAAACTCCCTCCTTGTAAGGATGTTCAGTTTCAGATATCCCAACATTAACGCACTCTGCTGAAGAATGTCTGAAAGAAGGGCGATGAATACCTTAAGCGATACAAGGAAACAAAGCGGCCTTCTGTTCTCAGTTTTGTTTCAGAATTAAAAACCAGTGAATTTCATCTCATGAATCTCATTACAGTAAAACCGTGTACGCCTAATTTACGCTACGACGGCATACTGAATCATTATAGTGCCCAACATTACGTAGCTAGACACAATATTGCTCTAGCTAAAGCCGAAAGTCAAGAACGCTACTCAGTGCCAATGATCGTGGATCCATTAGAATCACCTACATTTTAAATCCCAACACGTCGTAGTAATACGAGTAAATTATCTATTTTTCTATGAGATATTAAGTGGCGTTTAACTGAGAGTTATATACACATTGAGAAGGAGAACTCTTGACGGAGAAACAACACGTTTTACAAATATACAAATTCACAAACAGACATATTTGGGCCGTGCTATTCCGCCAAATTAAAAACTTGACATTTGTCAAAAGCACACATAAGGTGAATAAGTACTGAAGTTTCAAATGAAATGCGTTAAAAAATAAGGCATAGATGTATGTATTACAACACGGCAAGCAATGATATCTCAATTACTTATTGTGCTGCAAATTTTTAATGCCTTATTTACTTTTACTCTTTGTGTAATATCTGTTTATCTCACGGTTTCACTTATTCATTCTAATTTACTAGTCAAAATCAAATGCTCTTGTTAAATCTACAACACAGGCAGCCCCACAGCTGTATCTACCTATCAATGCTGCACACATTTCAGTCCCTATCATTCTATCTGATCTCACTTCTGACTCCCATTTTCATTGGCCTGTATTATTATTTTGTTCGAATCTTCAAATTATGGCAGTAACTGGATATCTCTTACGTGAGACAACATATTCCATTGACACTTGATCTTTCATTCTTAGAATCGCCATTCGGACAGATGCGAGTGAAGACCGGGCTCGTGCCACTTACTGTCCCGCTTCGATGTGGTGCTCTGCCAAGGCATGTCTGAGCGTATTATTTTGATCCAAAGTACTTTCTGTTGATTGCCAATAGGCAAATGAAGCTAGCTTTCAAAACAAAAATTTCTAATATCACAAACACACACACACACACACACACACACACACACACACACACAAACATATATATATATATATATATCTTATATATAAAGCTGAAAGTTGTTTGTTTGTTTGTACCTTATACAAATACACATTTCTGAACCAATTTGAACCACACTTTGCACACATCACTCCCTTGGTCTGGAAGAGACCGTAGGGTATGTATGGATTCACAATATTTGATCTTTTCGACGTTTTCGACCTCTTCTGTCGGGAGCGAGTGCCGAATCCTGGGCAGAAGATGGCTGCCGGCGCAAGTCATCCGCGACAGCTTTATATCCGTGATTGCGGCACGTGTTAGTGTGACGTCACAGACATAACGTTGTAGCAGACGACACTTGCGCGTTCTTACTGCAAGTGTCTTGCACTGTGGGTAATGTTTAGAAACGCGGAAAAGTAAACGGAATGCAAGTGTGTAAAAATGGAAACCTGATGAGACAGGAAGGAAGTGAATAATGAATTGCAATTGCATCTGTGTGAAGAATCTCTATTCTGACATACTAGATGCCACTATCCTGACAAGTTGTGCAAGAGGGAAGGATGTATTCATTCCATTAACACCACTAATCCCTACAGACTTGCCATTCGACTTCAAAAGACTACAGTTCCCTGTTCGCCTTGCATTTGCAATGTCAATCAACAAGGTCCAAAAACAATCCATGAAAACTTCGCCAATCCACATGCAAAATCCGTCTTTCTCACGTGGGCAACTATATGTTGCATGCTCGAAGGTAGAAAACCCTACAAACCTTCACATTCTGGCTCCTAAACGGAAAACAAAGAACACTGTGTATCCTACAGCACTTCAGTGACATTTCTCATACAGGGTAACATTCCAATTTCGTTACATGTCTTTGTTTTTGTATTAACTGTAGAACAAGACATTGTACTCATTCACGATGCTGTCTTATGTTTCTTGCGCGTGTGTGAGTTTTGCGTAAGTACTGGAGTCTTTCGTACGTAACATAGGGCATATTTCACTGTGACACATTCACACAAAATATTTAGTCCCATTTCTTGTTACATAACAAAAAACTTGCTAACAGGTTTCGCCATTTGCCGTCCCGGACAACGCCGGGTTCACAACCTAGTATTTACATAATACATACATAATACATATATACATACATACATACACACACACATATATATATGTGTGTGTGTGTGTGTGTATACACATACTAAGAAAGACGCAATAATTTGTTAGTAAATGCAAGGGCAGTGCGAACACCACATATTAAACTTTTGTTTTTCTACACCCTTGACGCATTTTACAATTCTGTACGTCATAAAATATACAGATTGCCCTTGCTAAGAAAACCACACTCAATGAAACAGAAAATAATTTCTGGTAATTTATTTATATATATATATATATATATATATATATATATATATACACACACACACACACACACACACACACACACACACATATACATATACATTATTGTTACATTATTACGAGGAGTATGCATAGTACCAGTGTTATGTTTTACATGCAAAATATGCTTGCAGATTTTCAAATATGATGACGAAAACAACAAATGGACACAAATGTTTAAAAATACGAGTACCTTACATTATAGTATAAGTATTTTAAACCTTTATGTGCATGTGTGTGTTTCGTTAACAAGTTTAATTCCATTAATGGGTTTTCAAGCGGTACTGAAAATTAAAATGTGCTTCCAGCCTTTCGCTGTAAGTAGGCCTATCAGTGAGGCAAAAATATGCAGATGGAATCTAAAAAAACCAATAACATTTTCATGGAATAGCTTAACAAATAGCATGCAGGATCTAAAGCATGAAAGGTAGATTACAAAATCGTAAATAAACTTACAATAAGCATGGTATTAAAATACTCTTCCCAATATAGTAACTCCACTAGCTTATAAATTACAGTATAAATTTGTTCTTGAAAAAGGCTAAACAAATTTAAATTTTTTTCAGTTTAAAAATGACAATACAAGTAGTCAATACTGATTTACATTGTTATGAAGAAAGCAAGACACCGCATTGGAGAGCCACGGATTATGGTGGGCAACAGAAAATTTCTGTAGAGAATTCCGATGTGGAATCTTCTGGGAAAAGTAAGAAAATACTGATAAAAAATTAACATATTTACCGTTAGCGAGCTAAGCATTACGTGACATAATTATACAGCGCAAATCAATGCAGGAAAAGTACTTAAAGGCCGGCAGCGTTCTGCTGCCCTGTGACTTGCAAACACTAATGTACCAAGTCGTAAAAAAGTAGAAATACATGAAATTATGGTAATAAACTGTGGTGACATCATCCACTTTTATTCCAATGTTCTCCAAGGCGGAACTTTTCCGTTGGCCAGTGACGTTGCATTTGGTTTGGAAAGATCGCTGTGGGAAAACGAGTAGTTAAATCAGCGCGTCTAAATTTGCTGTCGCTAAACTTTCGAATAATTAACTGGGTCGTTCTGTCACACTACGGAATCAACTTCGAACAGCAAACAATATTTTGTTTAAGACAAGAATGTTCGGATTTACATGTACGTAAATATCGGATATAAGGTTCAAAATATTGTTTTGCAGATTGTATGTCTCTGTTTCCGCACAGTACCGACACTGATCAACAGTTCAAGCAAGCTTTGCACTCGGTGATACACCATTTATGACATATATCACTGCTTATGTGATTCGGCACTGAGGTGCCATTTTCAGAGAGCCATTTTCACAAATGTATATAAGCCACCGAGCCAATCAATGTTCTTCTCGTCCTTGTAGGAATAAATGTAATCTTAAAATGACTTTTAATATTCTTGACGCAATAGAAGAACCAGATCTAACCGACTCAAACAATCTGCTCACATCTGAACCTTAACATCTTAACCGAAACAAGCTAAATCATGGCAGAGTAACGAGGCACGATAAACTGGTTCTGAGAAACGCCGTGAGGTATGTAAGTACTTCATTCCAAGAAACAACGTCTCATGTTGTTGCAGTGTAAGTGGAGTTTACCTTTAGACTGTCAAGGATGGAATGTGAAGCACAACCCGCCATGTATTGCGCGAGACTGCAAATGGTGGGGTTGTTGATGCTCAGTCCAGCTCCCGGCATATGTGGCGGTCATTAATTAATGGATTTCTGTAAATCGCACTATCTCACACCCTATAAATGCACGACAAGGATTGTAACTGATAATGATATAAAGAAAATTAATGTATACAGAGCTTAAGAGTGGATATCTGCAATATACACGGAAGAAGGCTTTGAGGTTGTTATCGATAAAACAAAAACAAATTATATCAGAAGTTCAACTGTTAAGAAGACAATGGCCAATGCAGTTTGAAGTAATGACAGCTCGTATACAAATTAAAACCGTTGGACTGTGATAAAGAAGAAGTAGAGTCAAGCAACAGCACTTACGCCTTCTTGTAAATTAAGATTACTGCAGCTTCACACCAGTAATTTCAGGAAATTTACAAGCATGGATATCAGTTACTTTTGCATTTCGAAACTTAAAACTGACTAAACGATTGAAATTACATTTTTTTCTGAACTTTTCGTGAGAGAGAAGTTTTTTTAAACACTATGACAATATGGACGGAAGAACATACACTGCAGTTCACTTTTGTCTTGTTGCCTACAGATTGCTTCGAAACACCCGTAACTTACGGATGTCAATTTCACGGTCTCGCAACAAGAAGTACTCTGGTCGGCTACTACGTTAACCCTAAGAATATAAATGATTTCTAAAATCCCTACCGTACTAGGACAATTTACATTCTTCTCTGTTGTTACAAAATCGAATTGTGTGCTTTCTTATTGCACATAAAAAAATAAACCACACTGTTGAAAAAATACTCTGTGGCAAATAATTATTGCAATCTGTATAACATTGGGTAACAGACAGAAAGAGGTCGAATATTAACATATGAATTGAACGACATTGTGAGTTTTAATTTACGCCGCTTTTAAGGACAGTCGAGCTTACGAGAAAACAGTAAATTGTAAAATATTCTGAACATGGTTAATATCAATGGGAAGAAGGGTAAAAACGGACAAGGCGTAGTAGCATGTAAGTCAAAAAGTCAAGTTACAAAGAGGTGTAGCATTTGTTTGAAGCAGTCCTTAATATGCACACACCGTTTTCTCTAACTCTCAGCTTAGTTCTTATATACCCATAATGAACTCAACAGACAAACAAATTCCTATGTAAAAAAATATTAGAGGGCAAATTCCTTCTTTGTTCCAACCATTTTAAGTTACGTCCACGGGTTTAATACAGATTAATAGACAAGAGAAAAGGAATGCAATTAAAATGCAGTTGCAGAAAGATTGGAAAGATAAAATGGCAGAAAACTTAATGAAACCGTTGTGGGTATTCGAAAAACGATTTTTTAAGTTTGTTGTATATATATTAAAAGAGAATGCGACATTAACAAACGATTCATCAGGCCTGCGAAGATTGCAATTTGCAAATTAAAGAAACAAAAGTAAATATCTCAGTAAAACTAAACCCGACTTGTTATGAAACTTTCAAGATGATCGCTCAATGTGGGTCGTTTCTTTCCATTGAACAATGCGCAGTTTAATTCTCGTTAGTTAGACACCAGTGTTCACGCACACAGCAAAGGACACAGTTCCTAACTTATCGTTAACACATTCACATTAGGAGATTTAAGCTCATTTTGCGTTTGTAAAAATCTTCGAAAGCATTTCTTACGGACAGTGCGAAGAGCAGGATTCTTCTAAATCAAGTGACGTAAAAAAATTTCAGAGAGATATTTTAAAAGTCAATTAATTACACTGATATACAGCCAAAAATTAGCATTGATGAAATAAGTCTTCTATGGCTATTCTGTGGGTGCTGAACACGAATATGATACTAAAAATTGTTGTTTAGCTCTTGTTTCGAAGCTACAGGAGGTTGCGTTCATGTACAGGGTGTTGTGATTTCACATTATGTTTTGAGTCATAAATGACAAACACGGG
>Ga0268261_10004368_pt1 | contig 10583 bp, 8 predicted proteins | sample TergutNc150P1_FD_190353 | JGI IMG/M metagenome (GOLD analysis project Ga0268261, IMG submission 190353) | Nasutitermes corniger P1 segment gut microbial community from laboratory colony in Florida, USA - Nc150 P1 (SPAdes) (version 2) | ecosystem: Host-associated > Arthropoda: Insects > Digestive...
AGTGTCGTGTGTTGTCAGGTAGAGGTCTCTGCGACGAGCTGATCACTCGTCCAGAGGAGTTCTACCGACTGTGCTGCGTCGTTGTGTGTGATCTAGAAACATCAAGAATAGGTGCTCCATATATATACAACGTTAGGCTCCTAAGGGTTAAGCAGCCCTTTTTGGTAACTTCTTTTCTCTCCATAAACATAATATTGCTCTCTGTGTTGTTCTATGCAGCTGTAGGTTATCTTATATACTTTGTCCCTTAATTTAAATAAAAAATTTATTTTCAAGTAAATAAATCAGTAAAAAAATGTCACCTTGAAAATGTAACAGTTTCTAACTTAGTTTGGTTTCTTGCCTTATATTGAACCCGACGCAAGATTCTTTACCATGTTCAAAGGACCCGCCACTGGTCTATCTTAAACCACATAAATCCAGTTTACACTCCTTCGCGCTATTTTTAAAATCCATTTTAATATTATCTTCCCTTCTTCTGTAAGGTCTTCTGTCGTTTATTACATAACCGGTATTATTACTTTGTCTATAAATCCGCTACGGAGCCTATGAAGAATTAATTACTGCATTTATGAGGATGCTAAGACAGTATTTTAGATTTCATGCAGCATCATTCAACAAGGAGAAGTGGGTTTTCTATTTCATTACATACGACATTTTAATTGATATTTGTCTAAAATACATTTTTTTAGCTTCTGTAACGAGGGTATACATATTTTTAAATGTGTTCTATATTCTGTGCATTAATTAGGTATAAAAAATTAATAGATAAGCAAAAAAACGCACTTTAATTTTATAATGTATCTTGATTTATAATATCTCCACAAACGTGTTTCGGCCAGTAATTCGACCATCTTCAGGGGGATGATTTGATACAAGAATACAATTGTAGTTCAATTTGTCACAGTCACATCATGACATTAAAAATGTGCAATTTCGATAAAATATTACTTCGAAAAATAATGTAAAATAATATAGGATAATAATGGATAATTATAATATAGGGGAAGTTAAAACTATTTAGTGTTTGTGGAGTGATGTATACAACAGTTACAGGGTGAGTTATAATCCAGAGTGTAAGTGATGTGTCACAGAGAACATATCACCTATTCTCAGCATTAGAACTCACGATATGACTGAAAGGGTAAGAGAGCAACACTACATTTAGGCTAAATGTGATGTAGTCACCATAAAAGTGATACAGTAGCACTAAATTTATTCTATAAGTGATGTGGTCTGTATAAAGGTGAGACAGCAACACTACATTTAAGCTAAATGTGATGTGGTCTGTATAAAGGTGAGACAGCAACACTACATTTAAGCTAAATGTGATGTGGTCTGTATAAAAGTGAGACAGCAGCACTACATTTAGGCTACATGTGATGTGGTCTGTATAAAGGTGAGACAGCAACAATACATTTAGAGTACATGTGATATGGTCTGTATAAAAGTGAGACAGCAACACTACATTTAGGCTAAATATGATGTGGTCTGTATAAAAGTGAGACAGCAGCACTACATTTAGGCTAAATGTGATGTAGCCACTATAAAAGTGATAGAGTAGCACTAAATTTATTCTACATGTGATGTGGTCTGTATAAAGGTGAGACAGCAACAATACATTTAGGCTACATGTGATGTGGTCTGTATAAAAGTGAGACAGCAGCACTACATTTAGGCTAAATGTGATGTGGTCTGTATAAAAGTGAGACAGCAGCACTACATTTAGGCTAAATGTGATGTAGCCACTATAAAAGTGATACAGTAGCACTAAATTTATTCTACATGTGATGTGGTCTGTATAAAGGTGAGACAGCAAAACTACATTTAAGCTAAATGTGATGTGATGTCTGTATAAAAGTGAGACAACAGCACTACATTTAGGCTACATGTGATGTGGTCTGTATAAAGGTGAGACAGCAACAATACATTTAGACTACATGTGATATGATCTGTATAAAAGTGAGACAGCAACACCATATTTAGGCTAAATGTGATGTGGTCTGTATAAAAGTGAGACAGCAACACTACATTTAGGCTAAATGTGATGTGGTCTGTATAAAAGTGAGACAGCAACACTACATTTAGGCTAAATGTGATGTGGTCTGTATAAAAGTGAAACAGCAGCATTACATTTAGACTAAATGTAATTAAGTCACTATAAAAGTGATACAGTAGCACTAAATTTATTCTACATGTGATGTGGTCTGTATAAAGGTGAGACAGCAGCACTAAATTTAGGCTACATGTGATGTGGTCTGTATAAAAGTGAGACAGCAGCACTACACTTAGGCTACATGTGATGTGGTCTGTATAAAAGTGAGAGAGCAACACTACATTTATGCTACTTGTGATGTGGTCTGTATAAAAGTGAGAAAGCAGCACTACACTTAGTCTACATGTGATGTGGTCTGTATAAAGGTGAGACAGCAGCACTACATTTAGTCTACATGTGATGTGGTCTGTATAAAGTTGAGACACCAACACTATATTTAGGCTATGTGTGATTTGGTCTGTATAAAGGTGAGAAAGCAGCACTACATTTAGTCTACATGTGATGTGGTCTGTATAAAGTTGAGACACCAATACTATATTTAGACTATGTGTGATTTGGTTTGTATAAAGGTGAGACAGTAGTACTACATTTAGTCTACATGTGATGTGGTCTGTATAAAGCTGAGACAGCAACACTACATTTAGGCTAAATGTGATGTGGTCTGTATAAAGGTGAGACAGCTGCACTACATTTAGTCCACATGTGATGTGGTCTGTATAAAGTTGAGACACCAATACTATATTTAGGCTATGTGTGATTTGGTTTGTATAAAGGTGAGACAGCAGCACTACATTTAGTCTACATGTGATGTGGTCTGTATAAAGTTGAGACACCAATACTATATTTAGGCTATGTGTGATTTGGTTTGTATAAAGGTGAGACAGTAGTACTACATTTAGTCTACATGTGATGTGGTCTGTATAAAGCTGAGACAGCAACACTACATTTAGGCTAAATGTGATGTGGTCTGTATAAAGGTGAGACAGCTGCACTACATTTAGTCTACATGTGATGTGGTCTGTATAAAGTTGAGACAGCAACACTACATTTAGGCTAAATGTAATGTAGCCACTATAAAAGTGATACAGTAGCACTAAATCTATTCTACATGTGGTGTGGTCTGTATAAAGGTGAGACAGCAACAATACATTTAGACTACATGTGATGTGGTCTGTACAAAGGTGAGACAGCAGATCTACATTTAGACTACATGTGATGTGGTCTGTAAAAAGTTGAGACAGCAACACTACATTTAGACTACATGTGATGTGGTCTGTATAAAGGCGAGACAGCAGCACTACATTTAGTCTACATGTGATGTGGTCTGTATAAAGTTGAGACACCAACACTATATTTAGGCTATGTGTGATTTGGTCTGTATAAAGGTGAGACAGCAGTACTACATTTATTCTACATGTGATGTGGTCTGTATAAAGCTGAGACAGCAACACTACATTTAGGCTAAATGTGATGTGGTCTGTATAAAGGTGAGACAGCTGCACTACATTTAGGCTACATGTGATGTGGTCTGTATAAAGTTGAGACAGCAACACCACATTTAGGCTAAATGTAATGTAGCTACTATAAAAGTGATACACTAGCACTAAATCTATTCTACATGTGGTGTGGTCTGTATAAAGGTGAGACAGCAACAATACATTTAGACTACATGTGATGTGGTCTGTATAAAGGTGAGACAGCAGCACTACATTTAAACTACATGTGACGTGGTCTGTATAAAGTTGAGACAGCAACACTACATTTAGTCTACATGTGATGTGGTCTGTATATAGGTGAGACAGCAGCACTACATTTAGTCTACATGTGATGTGGTCTGTATAAAGTTGAGACACCAACACTTATATTTAGGCTATGTGTGATTTGGTCTGTATAAAGGTGAGACAGCAGTACTACATTTAGTCTACATGTGATGTGGTCTGTATAAAGCTGAGACAGCAACACTACATTTAGGCTAAATGTGATGTGGTCTGTATAAAGGTGAGACAGCAACAATACATTTAGGCTACATGTGATGTGGTCTGTATAAAAGTGAGACAGCAATACAACATTTAGGCTAAATGTGATGTGGTCTGTACAAAAGTGAGACAGCAGCATTACATTTAGACTAAATGTGATGTAGTCACTTTAAAATTGATACAGTAGCACTAAATTTATTCTACATGTGATGTGGTCTGTGTAAAGGTGAGACAGCAGCACTACATTTAGGCTACATGTGATGTGGTTTGTATAAAAGTGAGACAGCAGCACTTAGTCTACATGTGATGTGGTCTGTATAAAAGTGAGAGAGCAACACTACATTTATGCTACTTGTGATGTGGTCTGTATAATGGTGAGACAGCAGCACTACATTTAGTCTACATGTGATGTGGTCTGTATAAAGTTGAGACAGCAACACTATATTTAGTCTACATGTGACGTGGTCTGTATAAAGGTGAGACAGCAACAATACATTTAGACTACATGTGATTTGGTCTTTATAAAGGTGAAACAGCAGCACTACATTTAGTCTACATGTGATGTGGTCTGTATAAAGTTGAGACAGCAACACTATATTTAGTCTACATGTGATGTGGTCTGTATAAAGGTGAGACAGCAACAATACATTTAGACTACATGTGATGTGGTCTGTATAAAGGTGAGACAGCAGCACTACATTTAGTCTACATGTGATGTGGTCTGTATAAAGTTGAGACAGCAACACTATATTTAGTCTACATGTGATGTGGTCTGTATAAAGTCGAGACACCAACACTACATTTAGGCTAAATGTGATGTGGTCTGTATAAAGGTGAGACAGCAGCACCACATTTAGTCTACATGTGATGTGGTCTGTATAAAGGTGAGACAGCAACACTACATTTAGGCTAAATGTGATGTGGTCTGTATAAAGGTGAGACAGCAACACTACATTTAGGCTAAATGTGATGTGGTCTGTATAAAAGTGAGACAGAAGCACTACATTTAGTCTACATGTGATGTGGTTTGTATAAAGTTAAGACAGTAACACTACATTTAGGCTAAATGTGATGTGGTCTGTATGAAGGTGAGACAGCAGCACTACATTTAGTCTACATATGATGTGGTCTGTATAAAGTTGAGACAGCAACACTGCATTTAGTCTACATGTGATGTGGTCTGTATAAAGTTGAGACAGCAACACTGCGTTTAGTCTACATGTGATGTGGTCTGTATAAATGTGAGACAGCAGCACTACATTTAGGGTACATGTGATGTGGTCTATATAAAGTTGAGACAGCAACACTGCATTTAGTCTACATGTGATATGGTCTGTATAAAGTTGAGACACCAACACTATATTTAGGCTAAATGTGATGTGGTCTGTATAAAGGTGAGACAGCAGAACTACATTCAGTCTACGTGTGACGTCTGTATAAAGTTGAGACACCAACACTACATTTAGGCTAAATGTGATGTGGTCTGTAGGAAGGTGAGACAGCACGACTACATTTAGTCTACATGTGATGTGGTCTGTACTAATTTGAGACAGCAACACTGCATTTAGTCTACATGTGATGTGGTCTGTATAAAGGTGAGACAGCAGCACAACATTTAGGCTAAATGTGATGTGGTCTGTTTAAAGGTGAGAGAGCAGCATTACATTTAGGCAGCAGTAATACGTGTATAAATCGAGAGGCAGCACTAAATACGCGTACCTAGAATAATTCTTAGGACAGTGAAACAGCAGTACTACGTACATATATACAAGGTTCCTATGTTGGGAACAGTGATAATAATTAATAATAATCATTAAATGTAATTTCCATTAAGAAGGATGTTTCTACAGCGTTGAAATTTAAGGATTTGTAAGTTTTAAATCCTCGCCATATATAATAAATTATCCATGTCACCGCCGTAATTTGCAATGCTTTTTTCTTCAACTTTCAGTGCCATACTTGTAAGCTTGTTTCAGCAGTTTTACGCAGAGATTAACGTTTTTCTTTTACGTTAGTCTTCCAGCTTCTTATCTTCAGAAGTATATGATCAGAAAGCTTTGTACATTGCCACTCATATGTCGATGTTTTTAACCACAATTTGAAAAATTGTTAGAGCAAATTGATAGTTAGTGTAAACTATATACTGAATCAGCTATTTATCGACTGCGCCAATTACGCAATCTATAAAGAACTGTTGCACAAAAATACAACATGTTCTTACATCCAAGAAAGAGCTGAGTATTTAAATTGTGATCAAAAGAAATTTATAGTAAATTGTCGGTGGTGCATGATAAGTTCTGCACCATTTCCTGTTAAGCCTCGTCTGATATCTAGAAATTGCTATTACACTGCTGGTCGACTGTACTTTAGAATTCTCCATCAGGAACTTCCAAGAATAAAAGGAGGTTGGAAGTGAATAGACATATCTGCTGTTTTCTGTGTTGTGATGCTAGGGTAGTCGGTTAAATCCTAAATATAACAAATGTTCTTTTTTTGGGCGTAAGAGCTTATGAAACAGGTTGTTCATTACTGCAGTCACAAGAGCCCGCCTCCTGTCCATATACTGAGCCAGACCAATCCATTCCATGCCCATCCTACTACTGAAAACCCCATTTTAATATTATCCTCCCGTCTATCCCTTTATCTTGCAAGTGGTCTCTTTCTATCAGATTTCCCCATCAAAACCCTGTATCCACACTTCCTGTCCCCATACGTGCTACATGCCTCGCTCGTCTCATTCTTTTTTGATTTGATTTGGTGAGGAGTACAGATCGTAAAGCTCCTCGTTATGTAGTCTTCTCCACTTTCCTCATAGCTCAGCCGTTTTAGGCCCAAACATATTTCTCAAATACTATTCTCGAACATCCTCAGCTCATGTTCGTCCAGCAGTCTGAGAGACCAACTTTCACGCCCGTAAGGAACAACAGGAAAAACTGTAGTTCTGTACATATTCATGTTTTTTCTGGGATATCAACTGGAAGACAAAAGATTCCGTAAAGAATGATAACAAACATTCCCTGACTTCAATCTGCTCTTACTTCTTCACGAATACAGTTTGAATTTCTTAGGTCTATTCCCAGGAATTTATGAGAAGAGTGTACTGAAAAAAAAAACTATTTGAACCTTAAACGGAGAAAGTAGTAGAAGGATACAGGAAATATCGTAGAGACAAGCTTTAGTAAATGTTGCTACTCTTCACCAGTTATCATTAGAATGTTGAGATCAGGGAGTATGAAATGGGAGAAATGGGACCTGAATATCTGTTTGAAGGGAAACCTGAAATGAAGAGGTTATACTGACTAGGCGTACAAGAAAAGATAATATTAATCCGGGTCTTAATGGAATAGTGTGGAAGATGTGGTCTTGATTTACGTGATTTTGAGTAAGGAAACTTGCGGGCTGTTGTAAAATTGAAAATAATAATTCCGGTTTTGTTTAAGGAAGGTAAGTCGTTGAATAGATTGTCAGATTTTGAAGAACTACTGTACTCTATGGATCTGGTTTATTGGCAGTGGGAGATAAAAACGCGTCCTGAATAAAAACATTCATATGACAGTCATAAAATTGCTGTTAAAGAAATGAAACGCATTACTGAGTGTAGCTTTTGACATAACTGTTGATTTCCTACAACAAGGAATCATGAATAAGCCGGCGTTTTAAAATACCTAGATTACTGTGTATCCTTAGGGTAGGTAAATATATGCAAGAGAGAGGATACATTATAACCTCATGCGGTCTGAAGTTCGAACATATATTTCATTATGGAGAATCCAAATTAATGTTTTCGTGGTTGATAAGTTACTACAGGTAAGTGCTTTTGTAGTATAATGTAATTTTTACATAAAAGTCTGACAGAAAGAGAAAGAGTTTTATGCAAGCGACTTGTGGAAGTGTAGTTGGACAAATATGACATTGGAACCGAAATTCATTATTTGATGATGTAAACACCTGTTCCCTGACGGTACAGCAGGCATGTTTAACAAGCTGAAAATCGGTATTCGAATGCAGAGAATATATTATTCTCTTTCCCTACAGACCTTTCTCATTTCAAGCATTCGTAGATTTGGGAGAGGACTAGATAGTTTCTCTAATATTTTAGGGCTTTTACTTTCCAGAATTTGATAGTACCAAATGCCAAAAATTTTGTTGTTTATTCGAAAATTCCCAGATTCAAATGTAATCATGAGAACCTGTATATTTTTTCGTGTTCACTTATATTATGCAGGCGAATTCCAGATTACGGCTACTTCTGCTGCTGCTACTACTACTACTACTACTACTACTACTACTGCTGCCACCACTGCGTCAGTTCCTATTCAGGAGATGTATGTGTTACAATTAATTTGTAAACTTTCTGGAGTGTGGGAGTTTAGGCGGATTTGTAAATAAGGCAACAGCGTCTTTTTTGCAGTTGATATATTCTTCATAAATAAGTTTCTATACACATATTTTTTGTATTTTTTCTTTGCTCATTGCTGTAAATTAAAACATTCAACACACATTCTACATCAACTATTACATGCATGGCATGTCCGTAAAAACCTGTTTCCATTAATCCTTAAATATTGCATAGATCAGTTGATGGCACATTTCATGGGAATGGTGACACTAATTTCTTTGTGAGCAGCCTTCTTGCTGAAGTCAGGATTGACGCCTCTGTTCACCATATTCTGCCAATGCTGGGCTGTCGGTCCCTTGACAAGACAGTGGAATTTGACGGTTTTCTTCTGTTTGTCTGCGGGATGGCATTGTGAAGAGCATTCAGGGAGAGGCTTCATGCTGAAGCAAATCTCGTGTCCTTCAATCACCACCTTGGTTCGATGTGTTGTGCAACTGGACTGTTGGCTGGAGGCTTTTGATCCAGATTTCTGGGATTTCTTGGCTTTGGTAGCTTCATCGGATTCCGAGCTAGAACTGGAGCTGGAACTGGAGCTGGAACTGGAACTTGAGGTCGAATTAGAGGCAGACTCAGAACTGGAACTGGAATCAGATGATGATGACGAGGAGGAGGAGGAGGATGAGGATGATGATGATGATGAAGAAGAAGAGGAGGAAGAGGAAGACTCGGATGACGACGATGAAGATGATGATGAATCATCGGTAGAGTTAAGCAGTTCGAATCCTCTTGATTTAGAGTTCTTTGGCTTGTTTTGTCCGATCACGTCGACAAGATGGACCTCTTCTTTCACGCATGGTTCTTCATTGCTCCTTTCCTTCAGCTTCCTGGTCTGTCCATTGCAAGACTCGTCAATGATAGCGTAAGTGGCAGCGAAGATGTATGGGTTCTTAATGATGCAGCCCTTTGGAGTCTTGAAATCAGAGAGAACATCTCCATTGAATGTTCCGCACAAGCCTCGGACTTCATCACGATATTCATTACTAGCCTGCAACATAATCCTCTCTCCATCGTAGGCGATCGCCAGGCTGTGGTTCGGGAAGTTGAGTTGTGCAGCTCCACTTGGCAACTCATACACTTGGAAAACCAACACTCCTTCGGAGTAGAATTCCGTAGTTTTGTTGGGTGAAAATCGGATTTGACGGTCATTGACAGCGATCTGTGCCAGCTTATTTGAACTGGAGGTATCTGGACTCAACGTAATGATATTATCTCCCAGGATCACCTGTACTTCCTGTTAAGAAACAATGAAATGACAATTAATTGACTTATAGAAGAGTTTTCTTCATTTATTTGCAACCTAACATATGCTGGTCTTCTAAATGATATTGGTTATATCGTTTATGGAGTACAATCTTATTTTTCGTTCTCTATCAGTTTGCACTTATTTCTGGTCTTCGTTTTTATATATATATATATATATATATATATATATATATATATATATATATACCCTTAATATTGATTCTCATAATTTGTGAAAATGTGAGGCATAAATACAGGACTTTTCTTTTGGATCGTACAGAATATTGTAAAAAAAATTAGTTTTCCCGCCAAAAATAACACGCTTTTCTTTTAGATCGACTTTCGTAAAATTTGTATTGAAATTTAATAATTTGTAAGAAAATAGGTAGCATAGAGTGACGACAATCGTTACATCATGAGACGCTACTAATCACTGACCTTTCCTGGTCCGGAGTTGCTGCCTCGCACAAGAACTGCCACGTTGCTAGTCTGGTTTCTGCTGGCCATGGAAGAACGCGGCTGATGACGACTAAGCACTCCAGCAGGGTTCTTTGGTACTTCCATCATCACGACATGCCAGCAGTTGCCGAGTCTAATTGGGTAGGTACTGTTGTCGAATGTGTTGACAGCATTGGCATCAACAACACATGTTGCTGTAAGAGTAATCGGTTTTGTCAAAGTCATTATCAGGTGACAACTTTCTGTTTGATTAACCCTTTAAAGCCCGAATTAAATTCCGTCTGCTATTTGCTGGCATTATTAGCTCACCATTTTCTCCACGTTTGCAGGATAAGGGTTAAATCATTAACCTTTAGGTGACTAATGTCATATATATATGGAGCACCCATTCTTGATGTTTCTAGATCACACACAACGACGCAGCACAGTCGGTAGGACTCCTCTGGACGAG
>Ga0268261_10004369_pt1 | contig 10583 bp, 2 predicted proteins | sample TergutNc150P1_FD_190353 | JGI IMG/M metagenome (GOLD analysis project Ga0268261, IMG submission 190353) | Nasutitermes corniger P1 segment gut microbial community from laboratory colony in Florida, USA - Nc150 P1 (SPAdes) (version 2) | ecosystem: Host-associated > Arthropoda: Insects > Digestive...
GTTTGTGATGATGATTATGATGATGATGGTGGTGGTGGTGGTGGTGGTGGTGGTGGTGGTGATGATGATGATGATGATGATGATGATGATGATGATAATAATAATAATAATAATAATAATAATAATAATAAATAATTTATGTCCCGCATATGTTTGTTATCAACAAGCATTTGGCTTAATTTCCCAGACATGAGTTTTGAAAGTTTAGGTATTGACATAGTGCGGTATATCTCATATGGGTCCAAGAGTACCGAAACTGTTATGCGAAATGTCAGAAAGTGTTGGCATATGAAAAGAAATGTAAATTCTGAAGACAGGCTAAACATCGATACGACGACTCTATTTCAACGTGGTTGTTGAAGTGCAATTTCTTTGTTCTGCGTGACATTGAGAACAATATCTGGAGATCTAAAGGTGTGATTTAAAAATGAAATTTGAAGAAAGTACAAATGAAGAATACACAATACGTAACCATTTTCTGTATAGATAGCTTATTTTAAGCGACTACTACAAAAATTCACTTAAGAAGTTTTGGAGCACATTTAATCGAATGTCAACACAAATTTTGCTTCTGAGGATTCTACAGTGTCGACGGAATGACGGGTTTTATGACAGACAACACGTGTGACGTAAGAACACAATAAATCCGACGAAGAAACAAGATGTCTCTATGTTAAAAAAAGTGCAACCGCACATCAGACACTGTTCAATATCTGTAAAGCTCAGTACTCGTTTTCGTGAGATGTATGTGTGAGAATTTCGGCTAGGTAATATCAAGATTCTGGGTTTTTGTGCTTTTCCTCAATACTTTCTGAACAGTGCCTATATAGCATCTACAGCAGGTCACGACAGCTCCCTTCCAAATAATTTTCAGTTGATTATAATTGTACCTACCATTTAACACCGCATTCTCAGTTCTTGATAGTGTGAAAGAAAAAATAAAATACTTTGAGTCACATTTTCAGTCAGAAAATTTACCTGTATTTAACAGGGAGCTCTTTTACTCTATGCTTCCATTCGCGCTTTCAGCTGTTAAGTTTTAGGCCAATTCCAGCAATGTATTTCTTTTCCAATGATCTGGTCTCCAGTAAAATTTTAGATTTGAGGTCCTCACAGCTGTGTTGCTGAAGATTTAATTCTTATGGCATGTTAGGCAGAATGAGCTCTTTGTTGGCTGCGTGGCACTGAAAATAAAGGCACTACGATTCTTCGACACTTCAGTGAATGTTTAAGATTCATCGTGTAGTAGTATTCCGATGAAACTATCAAACAACATACATACTTCCTGTCACCCCACTATCAACCAGTACATAGATTAGCACCTATTTTTCTTTCGGCAGTCCGATCTTAACAGTTCAAATCTCCGTGCTAACAAGGATATATGTAACATTCCCTCTAACTTTATGAAATTCTGCATTGTGTGACGAAATGTATTATTTGTGTAATAATTCTCACAGTAAACTGTGATTATTTTTCTGCATAGTATTTACCAATTGGTGTTTATAATTTACAACGGCTGTGTCTTCTGTATGGCTGTACCCAGAGTTTTGTGTATAATTTTGATGAGTGTCAGTCCAATAAGCCGCGCATTATCTAAGATCTTTAGTTATCCCGTCACCGTGGCGGTCCGGTTACAACTTTCCGTCGTTTATTGTGAGACTGTGTCTGAAAAACTGGCACTGCAATGTGCTTTTCTCCTATTTTTGTTTCCCTCTTAATTATATTTTACTAGTCCTCTCCACTCATCTTTATATTAATACTATTTTTTCTTCAAAAGCAAGCTGATGTACCCTTGGGACCTTTAAATTAATTAGTGTTCTTTCGGGTATAGTGGACTCTTGGACACAACGGCATTCTTTCATAATGTGTTCATTTCGTGCATCCATTTCCAGCTCATGTGAGATCTGTGGTGGAGAGAAAATCACTGGTTGTGTATTTTCTCCGAGTACTTCATTTTTCCCTGGTCTCTGTCACTCCACAAAACCTTCGTACTCACCTTCACGTTGTAAGTACCTTGCACCATGTTCTATACTATCATTTATGAAACCAGTACTTGTACACTACAATTTGTACACTAAATCACATATCAGTTACTGCTCCGACGCTTTTTGTTGTCTACAGACATAATTAGCAGGAAGCCCAGTTTAACTCAGAATTCTTCGCAACACATCAAATGGTGTTTTTATTTTGTACAATGAAAAAAATTTAAAAAATAAAATGTTTATAAGCACATAATTGGTCATTCGTTGTAAGATCTTAGTTTTTACAACAGATGGACAAGCTGGAATATTATTAAAGTCCTTCACTGTTTCGTATATCTAATGAAACAAAAGTTAAAAGCACAAGTGCACAACTTTTTGAAAGACGTTACAAGGTTCTCGGTTTACAAAAGTGTAGTAAAACGGCTTAAAGTTAAAAATTAAAAACGCTTAAAACAACGACATTGGAGATCAGGTGTATGTGGAAGTCTGGGCACGATGGTCCTGCGTCTTTTCGGAAATCCTGTACCGTCCCAGATTGGGTGCCGTCCGGCAACTTTTACTGCTACGCTATACATAAAAAAGGCTGGTCTAAACCTAAGCATCTTCCAACAAAAGTGATTATTTTTCTGCTCTTGGGGAATATAAACTGAGAAGAGGCACTTTTATTTTTATGTTAGACTTCAAACGGTTAAAGCCGTAATTTTGGTAGTACTAGAAATACGATAAGTTATTAGTAAACAATGTATGGACTTAAAGATAATATGTGAGTTTTGTTAACGAATATAACTGTATGCTAGGAGATGAGTTAAATTAATGTTAATAACATCAAAACATCTGACAAAAACAAAATCTACTCGCATAATCTTAATTTAAATTGAAGTACGGATTGACCAACATGACAGTAAAGAAATGCGTCTTCATCACGAATATTATCAGGGTAATAAAAAACAGTGCACCCTTATTCAGGCACTGAGGCACTGTACAGGCCGTACTGCCCATAGGGGGAGTAGTGGTATAGATCTAATCTTTCGTGACCAACGGCACTAGAAGGGGGTGAGGGGTCAGCGTCACGCCCCGATCAGGGTAATGCTATGTTGAAAAATATTTGTTTATTTATAAACAGACGGCGAAAAGCTTAGAATTATTGAAAAAAGAAACTGGTGGCCCACATAGTTAGAACCGTGGAGTGAAAGTTTAATTATTGTAAAAAATAATTTTAAAATGCCATGGTTTTAAGCAGTGTGATAGTGGACTCAGTTACTTTGCTCCTGTTTTGTTCACTGCGAACACACCTAAGTTACGTCTGACTCTTCCTCTTTTGCGTGACGTTTCCGAATAAGTGATCACTAATGAAAATGTGCAGGGCGTAGCTGTCGCTGACTGTGTGGAGCACAACAGAAGAGTGGGCCAGACATCACACAGACACCGTGTTAATTAAAGGGCCATTCAAAAAAACGCAACGTGACAGTGCTGACAGCGCACTGGCCGATAAAAAAGCCCCGAAACGAAAAACATTATAGTGAATATTATATTAAAATTTTATTTGTATATTCCACTTTAATTTTCAGTCAACCTGGCAAGTTACTTATATTATGATCTCGATATTTGAAGGTCTGATGTCGATGGATGCAAGGATTGCCGTCGTTCTGGAGGGAATGTCCTGCGGTTTGGTGCAAATTTGCCGCCGTTTTGAAGGGACATACTACCATCAAATAAATCCCTGAAGAAGGCGGCGCTTATTTCGTGCGAAACGTAGATGTGCTTCATAAGACTAAAAAGCGTCACCGAAAATGATAAAATGGACAGAAAACGTACCATGTATGAAACAGATGAGGAATGCAGGCAAAATAGTATTTCTAACGCCTATGCAACATAGATACACCAGCAGCGAGATCTGTTCTTAGATGGAGGATAATATTAAAACAAATCTTATAAAAAGTGTTTTAATTACTGTAGTTTTGGTTTATCTCCCTCAGGGCAACTTCCTATGTTGGGGTTTTGTCAACACGGTTATGCGACTTCTTTTTTCTTACAACGTAACGAATTTCCTAACTACGCGTGATCTTAGATTTGCGCCGCAAAGGAAAAGAGATCTGCGCTCTTCTGGGATTTTACGCACTGTAGCTTGGTAATTCTGTACCGGCATTTAGAGACAACTTATCTGTCCCCTATTCAAAAGTCAAGAAGCCCAAGACAGTTTGACTGCTTGACCCTTGAAGATGGGACCGTTAGGGTGTCCCGAAACGTCGGTACGAAATTATTATTCTATGCTGCGTGAAATTCCAAAAGGTCGTAGATCACAATTTCCCGATTATCTGAACAACTGCTGTCCTTCATACGTACTTTACAACTTAACACTAGTTTATTTCTTTTAGGGCCCCGGGATAGCCTAGAGTACCACTTGCTACAGCCTAGACGGTTGGGGGTTAAATCTCCACTGTGGGCAAGAAGTTTTTTCTTCTCTACATCAGTACAGACTGTCTCTGAGGTCCACCCAGCCTCCTCCACAATCGATGCCAGGACTGTTTCCGAAGGATAAGATGGAAGAGGAGTGACGTTGTTCACCCTTATCTAGCACCGAGGAATGTGTATAGTTATGTCTTACTACTTTTATGTGCTTCTTAATACATGTAATGAGATTATCTTTAATTTTATCTTGTATTCTATTTAAGTTTCTGTTGGGAGAACAGCTCAGTCAGCAAAATGACTGGGCAACGGGTAGGACGAACGGGCAGAGATTCTTTTATTTTTCTCATCCCCCATACCGACTGCCGATTTCATCCAGTCTCCTATTCTGTGGGTACTAGCAGCAAAACGACAGTTATGAAACTGACCACTCAGTTCCACTTAGTGCTAACGTTCAGAAAAGTGGCGCTATACCTCCATTCTCCCATACGTCTTTATGGCGTCGTACCTAATTAAGCACACATACACTGCTTTTGATTTTATTTTTCAGGTCTGTTGTTGAAACACATTTACGAGGAAGACATAGGATTTCGCGAAACTATATCAGTTTTATAAAACATAGTCTGTACTTTATAATTTTGGATTTAATTAAAAGAATCTTAAATTTATTAGTGAGATTTATGTGCCGGATATGGAAATTTAATGGAGAATGGTGTACTTTTAGTGCTAAGAATTCTGATCTTCATTTAACTTCAAAGTCTCCAGAGAAAGAAACAGAATCCGTGAATTCTCTGGCAAAGAGTCGCAGAGTACGTTGTATATATTTTTGTGTAAAGTTATACTGGATGTAAGTTTTAAAATCATATGTAAATTAACAAGGAATCTGTAATGCAAATGTGCCATATATCTCTTATATTTGACCCAGTACTAGACGGAAATATAGCATTTTGAAATTTCTGCATCTCTCCTGAAGAATGTTGCTGTCCCATTTACAGTACCACTGAAGTTTTTTACTACATACTGGACAAATGTGGACGTTAATAAGAGCTATGAGTTTCATATGAAGTTTAATTTTCAACGTTTTATATCTCACGACAAAAACTTCCTCTGTGTATAAAGTTGTGTTGTGTGGAACACAGTTGTTGCAAGTACCCGCTGGGAGCATGGGGGTGGACAGATAAATTTACTGGATAATACAGGGTGCACATAAACAGGCTTTGTAGTTTCAATACAGAAGTACGGAAATACATACCGTTTTGAGCAGCCTGTGCGAGGAACGTATGAAGTATAACTGAGTAAATCTTGAAGTTTACATGTTTCATCTATTGGAAAAAGATGATTGTATAAAGAAAAATACTGTCGCAGGAGAAGTAGCATTCCATGTGTTGAAGATGGCAAGCATGGCTTCCTATACTACATCAAGGTGTGGGACTCAGTAGATCATCACACTGTCCTGAGGCACATTACAAAAATTCGAAAGTTTCTGCATCACACTCAAGCGATTACCTTTTGTTTGCTAAGATGCCGTGTCATAAAGCAATCGTCTGACTATGATTGCGTGCTACTTCTGTGTACAGGTAGGGGAAATGCAGCATACAATTCCACCAGTCAACATTGGTGATCTATATTAACAGAATATATTGCAGTGAGTATGGAGCAACATTGAATATTATTCAGACGTGAAATTTAAGCTTGTAACGGTAGTAATAATGAGTAGTTCTATCTAATTCGACGTGACAAAGTGCATTTTGATGGAGAGGTAAGGAAATTCCGAAGAAACGTTTGCTTCATACGAGTATTCATGGCAGAAGAGAAGATGGAAGCACCTGTGAAGCCTTTGTGCATATCTAAGGAATATAGAGTGCCACAACGCGGAAGCACCTCCGAAACATTGATTCATACTGACAAATTACACGTCATATCCCGGAAGCACCTTTGAAATATTTTTTCACATCTGCAAATTACATGACGTTATATCCTGGAAGAACAGTGTTCGTTTCTAAATATTACACGTAACAAATGGTAGCTATTTTGGAATTGTTTAAATTGTGAGTTAAACTTTGAATTCCTCTCACATATGGCGCCTACTGTGTATGGGTATCACATCTGTGTATCTTTTATTCTATATTAAATTGGTGAGTATAATTTGTTTTTGTGTTGCATTTAGTATTCACATTATAGTGTAATCAACTTCGTATTTAGTATTATTCTTTTGTGAAATACATTTCAGTAGAAATGCAATGGAGCCTCATGGACTGTAGTAATAAAATTGTATGTAGCAACCTCATGTTTGTTATCCTTTCGTTCTGTGGTTTGTTTAGTCATTCCTGAAAATAAATACACTAGGAAATACGAAACCAGATTTATACACGTTTTACAACATTCAGCAAAAAAGGAAGCCTGCAGTAATCTGGGAGGTTGTTTCAGTACGCGGCTTCATATTAATGAGACCCGGCAATGCATATTGCAAAGGGACATCCAGCTGTTCCAATTGAAAGGCACGCCAGTAGACGGAATTGTTTCCTGAGGCTAGGAATACATAGCCTGCCATACCTCATACAGTGGCGCCTGCTAGGTTTCTCTTCAACCTATAACGTTCATAACCTGGGGGTTCGCTGAATATATTAGAATATTTACAGGAAATGAAAAGTGTAAAGACATTTGCAGATTGTGTTCAGAATATTTAGTCATTTCAACAGCTACGCTGCGATCTTGACATCTAATAAAACCGAGTTTCTTTTCCAACAGGGGCCAGAGAATGTCCTCATTTCTAGATGATAACAGTGACTGAGGGACCTATTGACTTAAATATTTACTAGATATCATGGCTCTTTCCCTGATGATGAGGCATTAGAGACCTAAAGCTGACTTCTTGTCCCCATACTCGAAAGAGTTTCATATTGACTTCACTTATATCTTCACTCATCTGTAAATATTTATTATTTAGAACAAGTCGTGAAAAGGTATCCAGTAAATTTTCTTAATTTCCAAAGATTTTCACATAAAGTAACAATTTATATTTATATGATTACGAAACAGAATCTCCTATAAGTTTTGGCTATCCTTAGCCGTCTTCAGGGAAGGTGGTTCAGGAAAAAGGATTATTATTATGCAGAAATATGTCAACATCAGTTGTTCGTAAAAATACTTAAAACATCAATGAATTAAGATATTAATGATTGTTATATCTGTACGAAAGATAAAATTACGTTCAGAATATTTGATATTTTACTATATAATTTTTATCAGCAATGAGATCTACATACATTAATCGTTGTACATATTGATAGGCTGATATGACAGCTGTAGATTGTAATTCCACAAGCAACCAGTAATATACTTTCCGCTGTTAAATAATTTTAAATTGCTCTCTGATATTCCCAGTGCGGATTTCAGGTTCATGCGGCGGGAAGTGTTAAGATTACGGTCTTCTAGGTTATGGCAGTGTGTAGCTAGGTAAACAGGAACCAACTGTTATAAGAAATCTCCTACGTCCATCTTCATCGTAGAAAGTACGTCTATACTCACGGCAGTGGTAGCAAGTTTCTTCGCAACATTAATACCTAACATTCAAACTACGTGATAACGCAACCCAGAGGAGTGTAACTGCTAAAAAGATGAACGTTTGGAAAAGTAGTGATTATCAAAAATGTAAACGTTCTATAACCTTATGCTGCACACATGAAGATCATTCGTGCCATTGATCAGGCAATTACTCTCTGGCCGTCACCGCAGAGGCCAGTGTTCAGTCGCAGCTGGTTGTCAAAGTGGCACTGCGAGATGTGTATCCAGTGCTTAGCTCTCACCATGTCATTTATGAGCCCGCTGATTCTCGAGAGGCCTATTTAGTCATCAACCTTTTATATGCCGTATAAACACTGAATATATCGCTAAATTAACCACGAGATATGCGAGAATCTCAATTTGTGGATTGAATTCAACGCACAAGACAATGCCTGCTGAAGCAGTCAGGCTATGAGCATTGTCAGTTTTGTCTTTTACCAAACAAGATTTTGGTTTCGAAAGGAAATTATAGTTTGAGTTGAAAGTTATTCCAAGTGAGCTCAAAACAGTGCAGATATAAATAATATGAACCTCCACTAATTTGCAAGTACTTGATATTTTTACGTTGAGTACTCTTACTCTTTAAGAAGGTGTACTCGTATAGGGTACCAAAGTTTGACATCAATCTGTGATTCGAATTTCAAGTTGCGGAGTATGACGTTAGTGACAATGTACGAATAACTTACAGCTAGTGTTAGCTAACTGTGTCAAGTTGAGCTGAAATACAGGAAAATCTACTAATAATAACCAGAAATTATCCAAAAAATGTGTGCTTGAGCTGAAGTGATGCACTGTCAGACGGGTATACAACTATTAATGTTTTAGAAATTTATTTTACCTTACTTTTGATAAGCTTCTTCAATGATAAACGTACACATTTATTATAAAACTTAATTTAATATACAATTTTGATGCATCGTAACTCTTAAATAATTAAAACCTATACAATGCTCTGTGACTTTATTATAAAAAATTTACTGTCTTCTTTGAAGCGACAGTTGTAAAATGTAATTAATGTAATTGTAAGTGTTGCTACGTTTCATCCGTTGAAAGTTTTAGTACGTATAATAGGATTTAGTACCTCCTTTCCGAAACAGTTGAAGAGCCTTGTATTGTTTTACTTTTGCAATCGAGTGCGAGTAGATGCTTGCTGCTGAGGTCAATTCGCAAAGTTCATCTAATCACGCCCTAGTTATGCTAGGTATGGTCTGCTCTTCACAATGTCGTTATCACCCAGACCACACTACAGAATATTCCGCTGCTGTGAGGCACAAACGTCTCCCAGCAACGTCACACTCCTTGCATCTAGCGTAACACAGTGTGTCTCAGAATGGGCTACAGAATGTTGCAGGCCGACGGAACAACCATCGAGAGGTAGAGGTTATTGTTATGCGCACAGATTTGCCGAGTATCACAGCATGTTTCAAATATCACCAAGAACAACAGAAGCAGTGTAAACAAACATTTAACAGTCCACTAATAGCGTGTTTTGTAGTTCTATGCCACAAAGTCACCTGTAGTCACATTACAGTGCAAAGATGTTTCTGAGGAAACTATACTGACCCCAACCGAAACTGGGTGCAATCCTGGACATCATTTCTCTAAAAGATAGTCATCTACCTCATTTTATTCAATACATTTGTCGGTTTTATGCTGGTTGGGTGGGGGGGGGGGGGGGGGCTTATAGCCCAAGCGAACCCACGCAAAGTCATCACAATTACCGCGAAAATACTGTGCACAGGGGAGCAGCATTTGAGAGTATTAGATCATGCATGCTATGGACAACGTGGATAAAGGACGAATACCTTCTTTCTGTGTGCAGAACCACACATTGGGTCCACGTAAACCTGTTTTAAAATAAGTTGAACTGCTGAAGTTAAAAATTCATTGTTACAGTGCTTTATAAATGACTTACAAAATCCCGTAACCCCTTTTTCAAATATAATGATAACATTCCTAATGTCCCTAACAAATCCTAAATTTCTTGTCTGTTTTCGTACAAAACTAATTCCTTGTGGGATCCATATTCCGAAAGTAAGTAACGTTACATTTCCAAACAGTACGCGTTTTGTGCGGTAATTGCCAACGTTTCGTACACTCATTCTTTTCTACTTCATACTTAAGATTAGCTTAATCCAACGGTTTCATGTACCTCGAACATACCCGCTCAACCTGCAGCTAGCCGTAAAATTGTGCCCGCGGACGCAGTGTTATGTTGACCGCAAAGACATTTTAAATGAGAAAACATCCTTTCCTCTTTCCATGGCAAAGCCGAAATAGCACGCTAAAGCAACCTGGAATACTTATGAGATGTTTATTTACGGAGACATGTGTTACACAACAGACTGATTTTGCAAAATGTACTGAAAACAGCCATGCCATTGCCTAGGTTGTGAATTGCATTTTTTAAATATTATTATCAATAGATTGTTATGGCACGTGATGTACAGCAGGATACAAAGGTAAAATAGTACATATTATTGTTCTTATTCATACTTCATTCTGTGTATTAACCCTTAGGCGACTAATGTCATATATATATGGAGCACCCATTCTTGATGTTTCTAGATCACACACAACGACGCAGCACAGTCGGTAGGACTCCTCTGGACGAGTGATCAGCTCGTCGCA
>Ga0268261_10004370_pt1 | contig 10582 bp, 4 predicted proteins | sample TergutNc150P1_FD_190353 | JGI IMG/M metagenome (GOLD analysis project Ga0268261, IMG submission 190353) | Nasutitermes corniger P1 segment gut microbial community from laboratory colony in Florida, USA - Nc150 P1 (SPAdes) (version 2) | ecosystem: Host-associated > Arthropoda: Insects > Digestive...
GCTTTGGCCGACAGAGCGGCCGCCGCCGGTCAGCGAAGCTAGTGCCAACTTTTGCGGATAGAGGGGTGTCGCGTGGTCAGCGCAACGGTTCCCCACGGCCGTTAATCTCTGTTTACCGAACCTGGATTTTCGTACAATTGGAATCCCAAAAGTTTACGATGCTGAAGTATATGGCCTACGGTGTATGGTTAAGTTAAAATTATTAGAGTTCAAATGGATTTCTGTATGCTGGAATAAGTTAAAATATTATGTAATTACAATGCTATTAAAATTTCAAGTATCATTAATTATTAAATAAATTAGTTGTATTGCATGTTATGTGCCATGTCTTGGTTGCGTAATCAAGGTTTTCCAAATGAGGTATCCTCCGTATCAAGTTTAACCTGTCTGTATTTTCACTATACTGACATATTCTGCATTTGTTTGGTTAGGTATAGCTCGGAGCCGTGTAGCCCAGATTGCGGAGTGTGGGTTGTTTATGCTATTTTTTATGTTATCGTATCCGTTATTGTCCCCTTCTATGCAGATTGTTGAGCCTTGTCATATTGGACTTGTGACAGTGATGTGCGCTCTAGTCTTGTGTGTAGTACTGGTGGCCATCTTTGGTAATTGTGACATGTGACAGTGATGTGCACTCTAGTCTTGTGTGTAGTACTGGTGGCCATCTTTGGTAATTGTGACATGTGACAGTGATGTGCGCTCTAGTCTTGTGTGTAGTACTGGTGGCCGTCTTTGGTTATTTCACTGCTGTATTTGTACAGTTTTAGCGGTGGTTAGCTTCCCCTGGAACCTTGTTATTGTGTATACTTATACTGTTTTAAGGTTGAAGAACTATACCATGAAGGCACATGGGAAGTGAAGCTATAGCTTCATGTATCCTTAGCTGTGGCACTAAAAGGAAGTGAGTGATCTGCTTTACCACTACCCATTTGAACAGAAGGCTACAAGGGCTCTAGAGTTGATCTGTATGTTTTGAAGAGAAAAATCAATTGTCACAGCCAGGAATCAAACAACAATTCCTTGGTCACCCAGCCAGCAGCCCAATCGCTTATTGACTAAGCTTTCTTGGCTCCATAAATCTTACATCACAAGTACTCAGCATTTCGCCAAGAATTCCAGGAATATCATGTCAACAGCCTGGGAATTATGACCAAAATCTGTAAGCTCATAATACTAAATGTAAGTCACATGCTTAGCATTCTTGCATGTGTATGCTGTCCTTTCTTCTCAATTTGGAAACCAATGTCCTGAGGGTTCCCAAAAGGTTATGATGGCTTTCTAAAATTCCTTAGCTTATTATCCTTGCAACCATTACACCAGTCATGGCTCCATAACCTACAGAGCTAAATAATGCAAAATTCATGCATGATCATATACTGTTCACTAGAGTAGGGAAACTGCTGGTCCCAGGATAAACCAATAAATTCTCATTCAAAAATTCTGGGTCTGATCCCTGGTCAGAGATACATGTAGATTGTTTTGCTCACAGATTGAAACTTTAACCTCAACATATAACAAAACTGTGGGAATGTAAGAAGACCAACCCCCACCCTCACACACACACACACACACACACACACACACACAAACCACAGTTCATGTGTATTTCCATGTGCTGACTGCTCATTCTCATGATGACTCAATCACTGAGGTTAGCAGAATGGATGCTCCCAACTCAAAGACGCATTCTATGCCATTACGTTGTCAGGTAGAGGTTCGAAATGCCAACACTGAACATATCTGGAAGCACTTGAAAACAATGACACACACACTGGAGTGTCATGGTGGTTATGCATCTCTCACTACACTTCAAGCCACATGAAAGGAAAAATGCTGACATCATATCACAGCTCCACACAGTGTGCACAGACACCAGAAGATTCTGGTTGCACTGTAACTGTTTCCTGCTGAGCAGGTTGGCTCAGCAATACACCTAAAAGTTATCATGGTTTGCCTCAGTCATTCCAGGACAATATAACCACTACAGCTTCCTAACCAATGAATTTCACTGCATATACTCATGCCTGAATCTCTCTTAAACTGATGTGGCTTCTGCAATTATGGTATTGTCAGTTGAGTTCAACCCAAGATTTTTATTCACCACAAAGTAGCTAAAGTTTATGAATTATACACCTACCTTGAATTCAGTTACTGTTTCCCCTTTGGCTTTCTGTATAACAGAGAGAGCATGTTGACATTTTGATACGGATTCCTGAATCTTTCCATGCATCATGCAGTCTTCAAAATGCAGAATTTTGTACAATGATTCAAGAAGGTTCCTGCCAACCACCTGTAACTGTGTGGGTGTAACAACAGTCCTGTTTTCCACCTGAGATGAACATAATGAAAGCACATGTCACTGTGGAAAAACATAATTTAAAAAAAAATGTTCTCTTCTTAGTTCACATTAAAATTTTCATTTTCTTAGTGCAGCTATTTCACAAGCTTTGATATATGGGTCTGCCATAAATAACAAATTAAGTACAAAATTTTGCAGTTTCTAAACACCCCAAAAAAACACATTTTCAGTTCACTATGCAACTAGTTGTACAAGCTATTCTATCAACCAGCTTCCTGGGAGTTGGTGTAGAATTACTCCTCATGGAATTTAGAGTTCACAAAATAAATAGAATTTAAATAAATCAAACCATATACAGATCCACAGGATCATCAACTTGCATCACAACCTGACATTCTCCTGAGTGGAGATCATAGGATGACACTCTCTTGTAATACACATATACAAATAAACAACTGCTGCACAGGGGGCAGAAATCAGGTGATAGTGATGACTGACAATGACAGAAGCTGTGGATAGCTTATCTGCCTTCAAAACACATTGGATTTTGCATAACAAACTCTATGTTAGCAAAATGTCTTGATTTTCACCCTACCTGTTCAAGACCACACATGTCATTAAAGTCACCTAATGCTGCTTTTAGCTGTGTATTCAGTTCTTCATATTCTGAACCTTCAAAGTCTGGCAGCCGTAACAAACTTGTATGTATCCCTTCCATGATACAACATATATGTTTTGCTTCCGATTCACTGTAATCATTTCCAGCTGGTCTGAATGAATCCAGTTCCACAACCTACACAAGAAAGAAAAATTTTAGGTGCTAAATTTCTAAAGAGAAGCAAATCAGAAACAATAAAAAAGGAATTATATGGTCCAATATTAAAGTTCTGAGATTCCAGTTGACCTGCAGACTGCATACTATAGTACTGATAGACAGTCCTATATATACTGACCACGTCTGTGCTAAGAAATTGCTTTCACCTATCAGAATTAATTCTAAGTTACACTCTTTTACCGAAATACCTCAATTTGTCCATCTACCTTCATGTTCTACATATGCCCTGAGCCTGTTTGTACACATATAAAAAATTTGTCTTGATATCAAGAACTGCATACAGCAGTAATTTTGATGTCCAATTGTAACCCTCAAATAGCCACTTAAAGTAAAGAAGGCCTCATCATAATAATAAAAAAAATTATCACAATACAAGATTCCTCCATCAAAATGTGGAAATATTAGATGCCTTAGAAATTTCTCACATACAGTATTCCTTTAGACAATCCACACTCTATGGACGCAAACCAATCATGCATAAAACTGAATTATTTAACAGCAACACTTGTGAAATGGTAAACATGACAATTGCGAAACCTCACTGGAGATGGGATGTGTAAGCATGCATGCATCAATGGCTGTGCATGCTAGAATATGAATTCTTAGCAGTGACCTAGTGATTAACAGAAAACAAAAGCCAAAATACCCAGTATATAAGAATATTCCTAGTCAATAACAATTCACAACTCATTTGCACACAGTAAAACATGTCTAGTTTTGGTGTGAGATACAAGGTTCTCACAACAGTGTTGCTGAGGATTCTGGTTTTCTGAGGTACTATGCTGTTGACCAGTCAAAACAGCATAACATTCCAGAAGGCTTGAATCTTCATGTCTCGTAGCACTGTGATACTAATTTTAAATATCTTGGATGTGACATCTCTTATCAACAGCACAAACAGCATATGTATACCAAATATGTGAATATGTGAATAAACATGAGACAAATGACACAAAGGACACACTTACTTACAGAAAGTAAGGTCATATTTAGCTAGACTGTGATGCTTATACAACAGGTCTGATAAATGCAGAATGAGACATGACAGCTCGACTGGATCCTGGATGCCCAAACCTGACAGAGTTCTTAAATTACGTGCTAAGTTAACTTAGGATACATATGACCAATCTAACAAAATAGGAAATACTCATATTGATTTGTCACCAAGTACATCAATATTATTTTAATATCTCATGACAAACTATAGACGATTCTTGCTGAAACACAAATAGGCCCACACCAAGGTATCAGGCATAATCCAATCCACTGTCAATTATCTAAAAAAGCAACAAGAAACACAGACTGATTGGGTAGTGACAACTTACTGCCTGAAGATAGGATGACATCCACCTCCCAAACTTTTATGTACATTGGGCCAATGACTGCCATTGACACTTGATATTATGTCTTGAACAACCACAAATTTTTATACTAGCTGTCTCAGACTACCATGTTGAGGGGTATGTCTTTGGTACACTACTGCAGATCATCACAATGCTAGCAAGTTTTGCACTCTTACAAATGCTGGTAAGTCTGTGGTACCCACAAGCCACAGCTGACACACCTTACAGTTTACATTCAACATGAGGATTCATGATGGTGGCATAAAAATACAGTAAAAACATGATAAGCCTAACACCGATAACAGCTATGGTGTGAGATCACAAGCAACACTCATGATTACTGGCAACTGAACAGCTGTTCATTTCAGGTACTGTGTCCTTCATATACCTCAGACAAAATATAACATCCAGCATTGCTACTGCACTAAAATACATTGTTCCAGAACTTTTTGCATTTTCTGGAATAATTAATAAAATATTCAACTACTTCTCATCCAGGTACAAAAATGTGATAAACTGAGACAACAAATTTCAGTATGTGTAAAAAGAACATGGTGCTTTATAAAGTACAAGCAACTTTACACATGGTAAACTGTTTCTCTAAACATGACAAACTGTTATATTGCTTCCTAGTTATAAACATGTATGTCATTAACCTGAAAGTTAATAATCCCATGGGTAACTTCTCTTAGATGAAGATAATTCCACTAACCGTGGCCACTTTCTGCAGGCAGGACAAAGTATCAGAGTGTAAATTTATTTTGTATAACACTTGATATGTGTATTACATGAATGTTATTGAAGTTTATATCAACTACAGGGACTGAGTAGCACAACTTGCAATAGATACAAATTTGAGAAACACAATGGGATAATGACAGCTAAATGAATATTATTAAAGTTGACAGTTGAAAGTTAAAAGCACACTTATTCATCACGTGTTGTTATGTCTGAAACAAGAAATAAATTTTATAATCAAATTATTCCTAAGTGACAAAATTTTGGGTAAAAATTCAGTAAGAGACCTCAAGTTCTGACACAAAAATTGCACTATTACAAGAGTTAACCAACGTCCATCTTTAACATAAAATGTGCCGATTGTCTTAAGATGCAATATCCCACTGCGTTTTAAAAGAAATAAGATGAATGACCGTCAATCACAGCTATTTTACTGGCCAATACCTTTTACTGTGTAAAATGTATGTGCTTTGTGATTTGAAATAATAAGCCATAACCTCTCACAAGAAAATTATAAAGTTAACAGCACTGTTAACTTTCATAAGCTTATTTATACAAAGCATTCTACATGCACTAGTAGATAAAGCTAAACAAAACGATAGAATGTCAGCAACAAGTACCACAAAATTAGAAGCAAACCAGATGAGCATTGTCCTACATTACATGCAGGCTGTGCCTCCTGGCTGGAGCAAGAGAGTTTTCTCTTCTCCATATTGCCAAGGATGAGTCTGGAGGCCACCCAGCTTCCTATTCAGTTGATACCGAAATTACTTCCTGAGGGTAAAGTGGCCGGGGCGTGATGTTGACCACTCACCTCTACCTGGAGCCGAGGTAAAGAAGGTGCCAAACTATACCTCTACCCTCTCAGTGTCTTCATGGCATGCACTGGCACAACTTTACCTTTACCTTCGTAGTAAACCAAATTTAACAGACACTGTAATAATACTTTCAGTCACTTACCTCGACATATAAAAATCCTGGTCAATGATATGAAATGCTTCAAATTATCTCTCAAGAGGTTTTTATGTCATCATTCTTTTTATTCAACTGAAGAATACTATGAACATACTGATGACAAAGACATGTAAATTGACTGTGATTTTAACCTTATTTATTTTATTACTTTATGCAGTATTTTAATATTCCGTACATAATGTTAAATTATGCAAGCTGTAACTAACTGTATTGTATTTATTTCATGTATGATATCTGTAACCTTTTTTCTGTTTTAACGAGTTCCATATCCAACGAGTTATAACCCATATGGATCAAATGAACGCTAAATAAACTGAAATTGAAAAAAATAGTAACTCCAATACGCAAAATATACCATCGCCAGTACTTCTGTACTGACAGTGGAAATCATACAAACCTTCTCAACTATAGGTTGCAGGATGTTTACCAAAGTTTTAGTTCTTATGACAAGTGGTTTGACTTCCAACATAGTATTCGCATACACTACTAATCCTTTTGGTTGTATATACTTCTGTTTCTCGAGTAAGCTACTATATTTGTAAGATATAACAAATGAACTACACTTATACTGTAAACAATCAAACAGGCGAAATTCAAAATCTTGCACGTTAAAAATCGATTGAGAAGTATCGATAGCAATACCAATTGTCAACAAAACCGTGCTCTCAGCCGCAGCTTAAAATTCCCTACATGTCACTGTATATTATGGACACTTGAATTTTATGTTCTGTTGACCGTGCATCTCTACATAATCTTGTAAATGAAACCAAATTGGTGCACTATTTATTCTTAGTGCACTTCGTCAATTTTATTTATAACCTCTACATGTTTCGAACTTCTCCAGGTCCATCATCAGGAGGAACAATTGTATTTATGCAACATTTGGTACTTGTTATTCTGTATAGCTGACTATCTGGGGTGCGGGACTTGCCCCGCCTTCGCATTATACCCTGGCTTTCGCCTTAAAACTAAGGAAAAATCACATAAAACCCTCAGTCAGATTAACAGAAAAGTCACCACCCGAACAGCGCTGGGCATGATTCTTTGTGTCGACTTGGCCACCGTTTTACAGACCGCCTCGACTGGCCTGCTAACCTCAGTTATTCTTAGCTTGCGTTTCAGGCGACTTGGGCCAATCCTTGTTTAGCGCAAGTAGCAGCCGAGTGCCGAAGTAAGCGGCCCCCCGCCCCAACCGGATAACTTAGTCGTAACTCTCAGTTCGGGCTCTGATGTGGTCGGCAAAGACTGGAACTCCCAAATTCTTGCAAAATTGCCTGTTACCAGTGCACCAACGTGCACCTTTATCAATGCAAAGACACTTGGACTGCAGCACATGCAGCTTCCTAACATGGGTGCGAGCGGCGAACAATCCAGGTGGGATACGCGTAGTTCATCACTGGACGCATGAGCTGCTTATAAAGCAGAACTTCATTTCTGACGGAGGGACCACTCCTCATGCTGAGGAAAGTAACAAACATTCCCAGTCTCTGGGCCGCATTCTTTTTGACGTGAGCAATATGAAGCGACCAGGTCAGCCGTTTATTAAGGGTCACTCCTAGATAACAGGCTGTGTCAGCCCAATTGATTGGCTTCCCGAAGAGCTGTACTAATCGGGGCTTGGGAATATGCCTACCAATGTAATGTAATGTAATTTATTTGCATTCCATAAATCCAAGTTAGGATACAATCCTATGGATATAGACATAGTCACATACATACTATATAATGACAAATACACAGAGAAGACTCTTCATAATAAATAATAAAATACAATTAATAAAACATCTAAAACCAGCAACATCTAGATATCCAGTGGCAGTAATGTGCTTTCAATTTTCTATCAGTTTTCTAGATTATCTCTGATAATTAAAATATTCTTCACTATTATAAAAGGAATTTATAAATAAAAACCTCTTTAAGGCATTCCAAAATAATGTTATCTCATTGGCTAAGTCTTTGATACCATGAGGAAGATTGTTAAAAATTTTGATTCCTGAGTAGTACACTCCCCTTTGGAACTTCGTTAAATTAGCTATAGGTGGATGTAAATTAGTTTTAAATCTTGTGTGGACACTGTGAATCTGATTATTTGTATTATATAGATATTTGTTTTTTTATCACGAATATTGATAGAGAGAAAATATATTCTGAGTATAGGGGTAATATTTCTAATCTTTGAAACATTTCCCTACATGAGTCTCTCATTCTTGAATTTGTGATAATTCTGATCACCCTTTTTTGAATTTTGAAAATCTTCTCACTGTATGGTTGATTTCCCCCAAAAATTATTCCGTAATTCATAATTGAATGTACGTATGCAAAATAAACCATTCTTAAAGTTTCAGTAGACATTATAGCTTGTAACGATCGGATTACAAAACACGCTGTGTTTAGTTTGGACATAATTTCGTCTATATAAACTTTCCACGAGAGGGAATCATCAATGATCAAACCTAAGAATTTTGTATGTGGTGAACTTTTGACATAGTTTCCGTGATAGTTAAGTTTCAAAACATGCTCCCTATTACTTTTCGTATTAAATTGTAGGTAATGTGTTTTGTTATAATTTAACACAAATTACTTAATTTGAACCAATAATTAATATCCCTAAATATTTTGTTAATTTGTTTTTCATAATTTTCCAAATTTGGACTAGTTACTATTATACTAGTGTCATCAGCGTACAAAAGGATTTTAGATCTTTACAAAGAGCATCGCGGTGCTCTTCGAGAAATTGAGGGCAATCCATTTTCTCAGCAACCGCTTTAGGTCATTAAAACATGACTCCAGGTAGCTGACGATCAGCGTTGCCTTACAGTACGTGGCTACGATGGCTGCGTCGTCCGCGTAGATGACCAACTTGATGTGGTGGGATGTCGCAGGCATGTCTTTGACATACAGACTGAACAGGAGAGGGAAGACTAGTGCAGCCTGCGCTACGCCAGTCCTCATGCTACGGCGAGTGGATGTGGCTGCTTTGAAAGACGCTTCGAACGCCCGGTCATCCAGGTAGGAAGAGATGTTTTTACAAGGTACGAGGGGAAGTTAACGACTGTTAACTTGTAGAGGCGACCATTGATCCATGCAGTATCGAAGGCCTTAGCCACATCTAGGAAAGTCGTTCCTGTTAGCCTCTTCTCGCCAAAGTTCCTGGTGACGCTTTTAACGAGCCGAGTTGGCTGTAGAGTTCTTTGTTGGAGCCTGAACCGAAACTGCTAATGGTGCAGGAGCCCCTGTCCGCTTACGTCGCTTAGGATCCTGGTGGGTAGGATCTTTTCAAACCACTTGCCAATATTGTCCAAGAGACTTATTAGACGATAAGACGAAATCATTTTCGGGTACTACCTTACTGGTGTGATGTACTGCGCGAGTAGAACCGCTATATGCAGCAGTAATGCCAAACCAAAGAGCTATCTGAGGTCTCTGGTTGGCTTCGTCACTGAATATCTCGGCAGAGAGAGAGAGAGAGCTACTAGGGAAATTTTGGTCATTGATATTTTATTTTTGCATGGCCCAACTGGCAGGATATTAAAATGGCTGCATGTGGGTAGTAATGAGAAAGCAGTACGTTGCGCATGATATGAGTGGGAGGGGTTTGGCCTTTGGACTGTGAAACTATATATTAACCGACAGGTCACAGAAGTAAGTTTACATTACTATGCTCATTGAAGGTTGTAAGACATTTTTTGGCTTTTGACAATAAGGTGTTTATCTTCCAATATAAACGAGCAGTTCGACTTGCCGTATCCTACTAGTAGCTCTTTAGAAATAATTATTACTCTGTTTCAGAGCGTTCTGCAAAAATCGATGCTTTGAATACTAGTTTGTGAAATGGTTAAATATTACGAAAGTACGTCTGTATTCCATTTTAGTTGGGATCAAGTTGCCCAAGGTTTCTGGAAGCGTTATCCAAACCCTCACAGGTACGTACACCATCTTAAGTTTCGAAACTGTGGATTATTTTCATTGTTTGATGGAGAGCAGACATTTGTACGAGTGTAAAGGAAGAATATTGCACATTTGTTTCTCAAAAATACGTGTGACCTCGGAAGTACTGTAGGACCACCGTGTTCTTTGTAGACTGAATTAGTGCTTCTTTATATTTTCCCATGAATGCGTACGAGAAGGTGTGCTGTATCATTATGTTGAAGTTTAAGACTTTCTTTTTCCTCAGCAATCATGTTTTGTCGGAGGATACAGTATTTCGAGAAATAAGAGGAAGCAAGCTATTTACTAAGCGCCTGCTCACGAAGACTAACAGGGTACCAAAGTGGGGAGAGTGCTTTGTTAACTCTCGCACTGTCAAAATTGTGGAGGAATCCATCATAGATCCAAAGGAGAAAGTCCTAATCACATATACGAGGAATATTGGTTATGTTAGAGTAATGGTGA
>Ga0268261_10004371_pt1 | contig 10579 bp, 7 predicted proteins | sample TergutNc150P1_FD_190353 | JGI IMG/M metagenome (GOLD analysis project Ga0268261, IMG submission 190353) | Nasutitermes corniger P1 segment gut microbial community from laboratory colony in Florida, USA - Nc150 P1 (SPAdes) (version 2) | ecosystem: Host-associated > Arthropoda: Insects > Digestive...
ACACACACACACACACACACACACACACACACACACACACACACACACACACACACACACACACACACGCATGCACAGACACTAACATGTTACACACATACACCATGCAATCCATGGGTTCAAAATTTAGTCAATGTGGCAATAGGATGTGGAACAAGTCATAAAAATACTAAACATAAGGTAAAAAATAATGTATTGACAGTACAATACATGTTTCTCCTGAGAGGAATAAATACTTAATATTTTGGCCAGTGTACTACGTATCATTAAACATATTTGCTCTTTATACTTTTAATGAATAAAGAAAAAAGCGTATGTTTATACAAAATAATTATGCAGCACGAAAGATGCCTGGATAGCAAAAACACACATTTACTCACCCCATGTCCAGAACACTCCAAGTTATTGTGATTGCTTGGGCACTTCCCCTGATCAATATATGGGAAGATGCTGGTACATGACTGGTTTACACAAATCTGCCAAAATAATAACAGTATATGCCAAGTATATTACAATTTATTTAAAGCACTTTCTTAGCTCTTAATTCATCACACAAATATTTAATTATAGCTTTCAAAACTTCTGGAAGTGTGAGACCAGAATGGGTCAACAAGTGGCCCAACCCCTTGTTAGCTAGATGAAGGTGGTGGTGGTGGTGGTGGTGGTGGTGGTGGCAGTGGTGGTGGTGCTGGTGACAATATTGTTGATGGTGGTGGTTGTGGTGGTGGTGGTGGTGGTAATGATTATTATTATTATTATTATTATTATTATTATTATTATTATTATTATTATTATTATTATTATTATTATTATTATTATTATTATTATTATTATTATTATTATATTACAGAGAGTGTCTGGATAATACAGCGAAATCTTAGGATAATAAGAGTTATAAATGGCTGAATTGATGCACAGGACCTTAAACTCAGCTGTACTAATAGGAGCAATAATCATTGCATATAGTTACAACCGAATCATTGTAAACAGACAGATCTTGTTTTCGCAGCTGTAGCACCTATCTACACGCTCGCCAATGTTTTGGGTTTGGGTGCCTTTAACACTGAAGTAAAGTAAAGGAGATGTGATTTTCTTTTGTGTTGACAGTAAACAAGTACTTCAATAAAGGGGGTATGGTACCAATGGCTTGCTAGGCCCTTAACTAGCGTCAGTGAATTTGTGAGTTCTCTGAACAGATTTAGGTAGTGATCAAGTGAAGCATGACAAATAAATTATAGTGCAAAGAGTATAAATAGTTAACTTTTATGGAGAAAATTAGCAGAAATTAGCTTCTGGCTGATGAAATTCAAATTTCAGGTAGATTTCCAGCTAACCTGATTAAGGTATTTTTTTTCTCAACTCCTACACTGAATCTACTGCAACTTAAGAGGGTATTTTCATCACATGCGATGAGAAGATCAACATGGGTAAGAATCAGTAAAGGGTGATTGTGACCTCTTTCAAGTAAATATCCCAGCAGAATATGACACCCAAAACAAATACTGGTCATCCATTCCGAAGTACCTTTGTGTACCAGAATTACAATGATTATTATCGACTAAACCCCCCAGAGGCATCCCTACTTTGACATAGTGGTGGGGATTGTGTGGTCACATGATCCTGAAAGCTATGCTGGTGGTAGCATATGCTACTGGTAGGGCCTCCCATGCCAGACAGGTCAAAGGTGATGACCCAGACAAAAAGGGATACCCTAGTCCTCCAAGTTGGGGGTTTTGCATGGGGCTAACAACCCTACACAGTAAAAAACTTACTGTTACAAAAGCCAAGCAAAGGAATACGCTGGATAGATTTAATGATGATGGACGGAAAAGGACTAGACATACAGAAATAACCCTAGCTACATGGAACATATAAACCATACTACAACCTGGAAAAATGAAAAAAATAATGGAAGAGATCAGCAAAGCAAGAGTGGATGTAGTTACTGTGCAGGAAATTCATTGGCAGGGACAAGGAAGAATAGATAAAAAAGATTTCTCTCTTTTCTACAGTGGACCTAAAGAGAGGATGGGCAGTTATGAAACAGGATTTATTATAAATGCAAAAATAAGGATACGCTTTCTTTCTTTCGAGCCCATTAGTGACAGGATGTGCAAACTGAGACTATGAGGAAAATTCAGGAAAATAACTCTCATATCAATTTATGCACCAACCGAGGATAGCCCTGATGCAATAAAGGATGAGTTTTATGACCAGTTAAGTCAAGAAATGTGAAAAGGCCGGTAAATATGACACCCTTATATTATTAGGGGACTTTAATGCAAAAATTGACAAAGAAAACTTCATAGCAACAGTAGCAGGAAAATACGTATACCCTACATGAAGTGACAAGTGAAAATGGGAAATGACTGGGACAGCTTGTAGCCAGACATAACATGATCATTAAAAGTACCTGCTTCGAACATAAACAGATATATAAGGAAACACAGATGTGCCCCGGCACTGACGTGGTCAATCAAATGACAATGTAGTTATAAATAAGAGACACACATCAAGTATAATGGACGTGAAGTCATGTCGTGGGCCAAATTGTGATTCTGACCACTTTCTAGTGAAGGTGATGCTAAGGGAAAGACTATTTAATGCACTTAAAACCACAGAAGAAAGAGAAATAGATGGAATATAACAAACTGAAAAATGAAGAAGATCTTAACCTGTATCAGCAAAAAATAAATGAGAAATTGAAGGATACAGATGGGATACAAGATGTGCAAATGGAATGGAATACAATTAAAAATGTTACACTAGAGGCGGCAAAAGAATCACTTGGTGAGAAGAAGGAAAAAAGAAATGAAGAATGGTTTGATGAAGAATGTAGAATGGCCATATAAGAAAAGAACAACATGAGGAAAATTATGTTGCAGAGAATGACAAGTAGTAGTAAGCAAACTTATAGAGAATATAGGAGGAGAACAAATAAAATATGCCGAGAAAGGAAAAGAGAGACACTAAAGAGACAAATAGAAAGTATAGAAGTGGACCGGAAAAGTGCTGAAACAAGGAAATTCTATCAAACTGTGAATCGGTTTCAGGAAAGGATTTCAACCCCGACTGAACGCCTGTAAAGACAATAAGAGAAAACTAATAGAAGGGGATGATAAAATATTATACAATGGGCCAGATACTTCAAAATTCAATTTGAAAGAGAAAACAGTGAAGAGGAGAGTGATGGAGAAGTGTTCTTGACAGCTGAACCTCTAGTAAAGGAACCGACCCAGGAAGAGATGGAGAAAACAATTGGTACCCTCAAAACACATAAGGTACCTGGACAAGATGACATTATAGCGGGACTTATTAAAAACGCAAGCCAAGAATTAAAAAAGAGGCTTTATGCATTGATATGTAAGATAAGGAAAGATGAGAAGATGCCAGATGACTGGAAAGTAGGATTGATTGCTCCCTTATTTAAGAAAGGCAACAAAATGAAGTGTGAAAATTATCAAGGAATAACCCTAATAAATGTCACATATAAAATACTATCAAGTATTATACTGGAACGGTTGAAAGAGTACTTGGAAGAGATTTTGGGAGAGTACCAATGTAGTTTCAGACCACAAAGAGGAACAACGAACCAAATATTTGTAGTAAGGCAAATACTTGAAAAATTTTATACACATGACATTGATCTTCACCTCCTCTTCATTGCTTTTAAAAATGCTTTTGATAGCATTAACCAAAAAAAGTTACTGGAATCACTAGTGAGTTTTGGGATACCGAGGAAGATAGAAAGACTTGTGAAAATGACATTAGAAGGAGCCCAAGTGAAAGTAATAGTAGATGGGAAAATAAGTGCCACTTTTATCATAGGAAAAGGGGTTAGGTAAGGAGATGGTTTATCAACAACACTGTTCAACCTCACTCTTCACAAAGCCCTAAAAACCTGGAACAAAGCAATAAGATTATGAACAGATTAACACAAATCTGTGGATATTCCGATGATATTTTGGTAATTGCAAGGAGTCTTCCAGCTCTTGAAGCATTGTGTACAGAGTTAAGTAGAGAAGCTGGCAGAGTGGGCCTGGTGGTAAGCCCCGACAAGACCAAGTATATGAGATTTTCAGTGTCCCCATCCCGAAGTTCAATGGAAGGGGGAACCATAAATGGTGTAACTTATGCAGGAGTAGCCAAGTTCATATATCTGGGTACACTAATCAGTAATGATAATAGCGTAGAAAAAGAAGTACAAAGATGTATCTTGGCCAGCAATAGAACTTATTTTGCAGCTATAAGTCTCTTCAGGAATAGACTTTTATCCAGAGCTACTAAAACTCGACTATATAAGACACTAATAATAACGACAGTAGCACATGGAGCAGAAACATGGATGATGACAAAGAAGGACGAACAAGCCCTGCTAATTTTCGAAAGGAAAATATTTAGAAGAATACATGGTCCTAAATATGAAAATGGGGAATGGAAAAGTAGGACGAATAGAGAACTAGAAGAGTTGGGTAAAAGAGAATATAGAGTAAAATGGATAAAGGGGCAAAGGATAAGTTGGCTGGGTCACCTGGAGAGAATGGAGAAGGATAGGATGCCCAAAAAGCTTCATTCAAGAACTGAAGGGGATGAGAAGAAGGGGAAGACCCAGAAAAGAATGGAGAGAAGAAGTAGAAAGAGATCTTCAAGTGATGGGGGTGAGAAGATGGAGAGAGTTGGTGATAGAGAGGGAAAAATGGAGGGGCATTGTTCGACAGGCCAAAGCCCACAGCGGGCTGCAGCGCCAATGGAAGAAGAAGAAGAATTATAGACTAAAGTTTTGAAATGTGGTGCTGTAGAAGAATGGGAAAGATCAGTTGCACCAGTCATGTGAAAAATGAATAAGTATTACATAGGTTAAAAGGAAAGGAATATCCTACATACAATAGAAAGAAGGCTAACTGGGTTGGTCACATCTTCTGTAGAAACTGCCTTCTAAAACATGTTATTGAAGGAAAGATAGAAGAAAAATCACGTATCATATTCCCTCTTAACGAAATCATGTCGTATCCATGTATATGTCTTATAGCATGTCATATACATGGTACGATGTATCGCGTAGCATCGATTTGCTTTTGCATATTCCAACGTTGCATGTCACATTGTACCATGTATGTGACGTGCTATAAGACATATACATGGACATGACATGATTCCGTTAAGGGGGAATATGATACGTGATTTATTTTTTATGTGCTGCAAATCACAAAGTTATAAGTTATGACCAATAAAGGATGTAGGAATTGGGAAGATGTTATGATATTTTTAATTTTTTGCCCACCAAAAAATAATGAATGCGGATTATTTGCTGTCCAAAGAAACACATACAATTTATTAATTCCAACATCATCATACAGATATGGGAGTCACGCCTGTGTAAATTGTCTTCTATCAGTAATACTGAGTAACGGTTTGTGATAACTAAAGTATGAGATGTAATCCATAATCTGGGATTCGTCATTCAAGTTCCAATGTCATGTGGTATGAATTGACTTTCAGTTATCATATCACGAATGACACGTGACCAGATGAGCATTATCGTATTGCGGTAAGTGTGTTGCCGGATGCGCATTGTATTATCGCGTTGTGATGTCACATGGAGCGATTTAATGTTACAAGGTCGTGTGACAATCTTCGTGTGTGTCACTGTCGCGTGACTTTTCACCAGAAAGACACCCATCTATAAGACATACACATGTCAAAATTGAAGTGACAGGAAGACGAGGAAGAAGACATAAGTAGCTACTGGATAACCTTAGGGAAATGACAGGATACTGGAAACTTAAAGAGGAAGCACTAAATTGCACTCTTTGGAGAATTCGTTTTAGAGGACACTACAGGTCTGTTGTGAGACAGAGTTTGGAATAAATGAATTATAAATTTATTATAACTGTGCTATTCTGCACCTCTTTTATGGAACAAGAATTGATTTTTAATGATGATTCAATAGTGCATTCACAAAACTGACATTTCTTGTTGTGGAAACAGTCAATAATATTTATAAACTTCCAGTTCATAAACAAATTTCAAAATTAGTGTATATATTACATTTGTCAGGTGGAACACATTTGTTTCAAGAACTTCAGGAATTTTACAGCTTTTAAAATTAATATTTTACTTTTTCGTGTACTTATGACCGTTTCTAACAGGGGAACTAATGTTACAATATTAGCGTCACCAAAAACTGAATACTGGAAATGTAATTATTATAAATACAAGCTTATATAAATAACCGTATAGTTTCATATTCAAAATGAGTGTCTCTGCATTGAACATGGTTTTTTAAATGATTCAGCTGCAGATAGTGATGATTCAGAAAACATTTAAGGGCATGTACATGCTTAGGGACAGAATTTTTGTGTAATAATTGTTTCATTAACTGTTATGTTAAATTTCATTATATTTGTTCAATAGTGGTCGCTCAACATTGCACCACAGAGCCTGTGCTCGAGATTACATGCATGATGATGTAATTGACACCAGTTCTTTGTGTGTTAGGCACGTAAGGTAGCATGGCTTCAGTTCGCTCGCAACTCCGCGCTCAATCAGACGCGTAAAGGCTTGTGTCTTGCATGGGCCAGACAGAACACTCCACAATGCATCATTTGCACCAAAGGGGTGATAACTATACAATTTACAAGTGCAGTGACAATTATTAGTGTACTGGATGGCGTTACATGCCATATTACCGGTGTAAACAGTGTACAACATGCATTAGGTCATTACCACACTGTAACTATAAAGTGATCAGAGTGATTAGTGAAGTATTGCAGTTAACAACAAGAAGTTCCTGCAACATAGTGATTGTAGTATAAAATAACTGAGTACGTTGAAGTTTATTGTGTTTCCTTTTATCCTCGTTATGAATGGGCATTAACCCTTTAAACGCTGAGTTAAATACCATCTGCCATCTGCCGGCATTATTAGGAGCTCACACTATACTCCACGTTAGCAGGATAAGGGTTAACTGTGTTAGTAGGTCAACCTCCTAACAACCAGATATGTACACCTGAACCAGAGCAGGCAGCTACAGTGCACTTAGGCCCTCTGTCCTCCAAGAACATTTCGCCCCTCCCCAAACAAAAGCTTGTGTTGTATTCTTAGGGCTCCCAGCCATCTTGATTTTCCTGGGGAAGTCCCAGTTTGTAACAGCTAGCTCTGGTGTCCTGACAAAGTTTAACTTAGAAGCTAAGAAGTCCTGATTTTAGCGTTAAGGTAAATGAACACTTTTTTAAATTTTAAATATAACATATCAGGCATGGCCTTGAGAACATTCTTCCACATGTACAGTGTCAGTTCAGCAATGCAGATGGTTACTGGAAGAATTTATATGGGGTCTGAGGAGAAGAGAGCATTCTTGATTGCTTGTTCCCTTCTTATCTATTATGAGGTCACAGACTGCAGTCCTCAAACATTCAGTCATTTCAGAGTTAGTGTACACCATACATGTACCTAACAAAGTTTGGCTTTCTCATGCTATTGTGCTGTGCCACACAGTGCAGTCATATTTTGCTCATATTAATTGTTTTCAGAAGAGTATTAGTTCTAAAAATACAAGGTCAAATATAAACTACCTGTATTGCTCTAGAATTACGTACCAGATTGTCTCCACAAGGTGTACCATCTCTCACAAGGCCCATGTCTGGATTTCCAGAGGCATCTATTATTCCGCTCGTCGCTCTAGAGATAGCATGTCAACAAAGACAAAGCAAAGGATACTAATAGGCAAATAAAATTTCAGCATTATTTAGTGTATCTGAATGTCTTACAAAGACACAGATGAAACTTTGTTAGTTACTCATACAATTATTTATTATAATTAATTAATTATATTGTTGTATTCAGTAATGATATGTCTCAGGAAGTTGGTTAGTTGCTCGTCCTCCACCTTGGAGACCCAGGGTTAATCAGTGGCTAGTCCATGTGGGATATTTTGTATCACTATGTATATGGTTATATGTTTTGTAAGCTTCTATTTAATTTTGTAAATTATGTATTCTTATTGTTATGTATATTCCATTCTAGGTATTCTGTTTCATTGTGTTATTCTGTGTTTTGTTTGTATGTAAATGTGTGCTGTACTACTGCCACTAGGTGTCAACCCATTTGCAGTTGAGAAATATATCATATTATATATCATATCATATGTGGGGGACGAAGTAGCACTGAGATAGGCCTTTCTGTGAGTAATCTGATCTTTCACTGTTAGTGTCATTTGACCAGGCTGTATGGAGCACCTATCACTATGTAATTTTCTGCAATTTACAGCAGCATAAAACATGCACACAACACACATGAACACATTATTTTGTTTGATTTATGGGCTCTCACTTGTAACTGCACATGAAAAAGTAACTGAATTATTTGATGCAACAAACCCCAACACACAAGCATACGTAAGCATGCTAGTAGTCCAAGAACTTGGAGAGCTCAACCCTGAAGATGAAGGCACTGCTGTCCTTTCAAATGTGAAAAACCATCAGCCTGATAATGCACTGTCATCTCTCAGCACACCTCTTTGAGAACCTCAGACCTCACAGAGAAGTTAATCACATTTCATCTCTACTTTGATACCCTTTTAGAAAAAGTTATTAAGTCACTTACTTGCATTCATATTCTTGTCCTTTGATTGAAATTATTGTTGTTGCATACAGCTGCTCCTTCCCACCATTAACTGGAGACCTATTTCCCATTTGGCACTGGAGAGATCCACAGCGTACATTCCTGGACACATACATAATAATGCAACTTATACATAAAAATCTAACCAGTTCCACACTCTTCAAAGTAAAATTCTGCTGAATTGTAACTGCAGTGTGCAGATTCAGTTCCCTGCAGAATGTTTTCGTACTTTTAAGCAAGAAATAATAACACTGAACTTAATCACTTGAATCTGTTATATAATCGTGTGTGCATACAGATGTATTTAGAATATGAACATTTTTGTTATCTCAGCATTAATTTAAAAATTCTAAAATTTCCCTTTTCCACAATATATACTGTAGAGTTCAAAAATTAATCCTTTTAAGACTGGTTTTCATCTAAACTATGTACAAAAATTCAGTCCCTGCCTCACAGCATACACAGTCCACATATAGTCTTCTACACATAAGTAACCGCTGCTTCTTCTGAGCATCATACAAAATGACATGAGTATGCTGTGAGGCCAAATGCAGAGTCTAGTAATGTTTCAGCAGTTGGTACAAATGTCACTGCAGACATTTAATCAGTTAAGCAGCTTATAACAGTACAATCAGAACTGCACAATATACTTGAATTTGATAAAAATTTCCTTTGCTAAGCAGCACAAAATATCCTAAGCTTTATACAGTATTAGAAGGGGTTAATAAGAGGTTATGTTTAAAGCACACATTGTGCAGTTTTCAGTTCTTGAAGTTGGGGAAAAAGAAGAGACATGATCAGTTGTGTACAATTTTGGCTGCAGACAACATACATCAGCTTCACACAATAATTATACATGAAGATTCAAGTCCTCTTGGATATGATATCGTTTCAATTGGTGAATAGTCACAAGCATTTTGGAGGAGTTTCTTGTTTTTACTTGCAGGGTCTTCAAAGTTCCAAATATGTTTATAAAACTGTTCTTACTATGTTTAAAAGTATACAACCTGTAGAAAGGAGAGTGACACTACAATAAGTATTTAAAATAAGAACTGTAGACCATAATAAGAACAATATTGTGTTATGCAAACATTTCTAGGTGTGTCTGCATAAGAGAGAGCAAAGAGTGCTTATTAGCTTGGTATTGTCTGTCTGTCTGTGTGTCTGAATAGATCAGCACAACTCCCACTGGATGAACTTTTGTAAAACTTGAGTTGGGGACTTTACAAAAAATCTGTCATTGAACTACAAATTTGGTAAATGGGACTACAACATTTGGCACTTTACATGAAGACCTAAGTATGTTTTTATTTTTGACATGTATATGTCTTACCGCTCGTCGTTCCATTAAAAAAAATCAGTGTAACACCGTGACGTCACTGCGGTTCTGCTCACTATGCGATAACCTTGACTCGCGCTATTTATACACATGTATGGGCGCGGAAAGGGGAAGGGGGGGGGGGGAGATAAGAAAGAACCAAACGTATCCTACTTGAGCTCCGGCCGCGTTTCATTCAGTACGTTGCGGTTTACAGTACACGTGTTGTGTGTTTGTATAGTGTCGCACTAACGTTTCACATCACAAGAATGGCCGATCGCAATATCGACAAGAAATCGCGAGCCGAATACATGTTTCCGTGCAACATTCAACAGCAGATACAGATCACGCGCAAGCAGATGCCAAATTTAAGACCAAATTCTTAGACAAAATGTTGATGATCATCATCATGATCGTGATCATGTGTCTCAGAGAATGGATTCTCTCAGGCTTTCACTGGCTGGTCCTGACAATTGACTGGATTATGTGAGGGAAAGCTGGATAACTTTTAGTCCAAAATTGACCTTATCAACTGGATATCCAAAGCATCTAGGGAGTGCTGTACTTGTAAAAATTCTTCGTACGTATAATTTCTACCTCTATCGATAGAAGATACCGGATCATGTATATGTCTTACCC
>Ga0268261_10004372_pt1 | contig 10578 bp, 5 predicted proteins | sample TergutNc150P1_FD_190353 | JGI IMG/M metagenome (GOLD analysis project Ga0268261, IMG submission 190353) | Nasutitermes corniger P1 segment gut microbial community from laboratory colony in Florida, USA - Nc150 P1 (SPAdes) (version 2) | ecosystem: Host-associated > Arthropoda: Insects > Digestive...
AGGGGAGGGAGGAGGAGGGGAGGGAGGAGGAGGGGAGGGAGGAGGAGGGCGACGCTGAGAACCTCCATTATCATCATCTTTGTGTGTATTTTTAAAGTATGAAAGTAAAGTAAAGTTGACCCTGTCCACGCCATGATGACATATGGGGGAGTGGAGGTATGGCTCTATTCTTTCTTAAACTCAACCATAGACAGAGATGAGTGAGCCCGTGGGGATGAACCGTGATCACTTTTGAATTGGAGGCTGGGTAGACCCCAGACCTGGTCTGGACATTTTAAAGATGAAAAATATCTCTTACCTGTGCTGAGATTCAAATTCTGTCTCTGATGGACCGCATCCTAGTCTCCTGTTCCGACTCCTTTGTTTTTTAGGTTACTTTTCATTTTGCGTGTGAGTGTTGCTATACCCCCTTGGTAAGTGGGTCCTTGTCACCAGGACATGTCGCTTCCTCAGATTACAGGTGGAAGAACGGCCTCCGATATGGAGGGTAGCTGCGAATATATTGAACAAGCAGTTGCGGACTGTCGAAGAGGGTTGGTCCTCCAGCTTGGTGTTTGTGCAAGGTGTTAAAAAATCCTCGCTGTAAAAACTGGCCTTGTTATGAAACAGATACTTGTGCCTCAAACCTGGACTGATCCTTTGGTACAACCTAAGCAATGGGAAAGGAACATAAGATTTGGTACATGGATTGTGAGTAACTTGTGTAGGGCAGGGTCACTTACGACAATTGCCAGGGAATTAGCGAAGTATACATTAGATGTAATGGGTGTACAGGAAGTTGGGTGTGGCAAAGGGGGCACTGTAAGAACAGGGTTTATATTATGAGCAGATTGAAGTCAGGGAATGCTTGCTATAATCTGGTGCAGAATCTTTTGTCTTCCAGTTAGCTGCACAAAAATATACAGATTAAGATATATGGAACTGTCAGTTTGCCTGTTGTTTTGTATGGGTGTGAAACTTGGTCGCTCGCATTGAGGGAGGATCATAGGCTGAGGGTGTTTGAAAATAGGGTGTTGAGGAGAATTGGGCCCAAGAGGGATGAGGTAACAAAGGAGTGGAGAAAATTACATAATAAGGAGCTTAATGATCTCTACTCCTCACCCAATATAGTGTAGTTGATGAAATTGAGAAGAATGAGATGGGGCGGGCATGTGGCACTTATGGGAGAGAGGAGAGGTGTGTACAGGGTTTTGGTGGGGAAACCTGAGGGAAAGAGACCACTTGGGAGACCCAGGCTTAGATGGGAGGATAATATTAAAATGGATCTTCGGGAAGTGGGATTGGAACATGGACTAAATTGATGTAGCTGAGGATAGCGACAGGTGCCGAGATCTTGTAAATGTGGTAATAAACCTTTGGGGGCCATAAAATGCGGGGAATTTCTTCAATATCTGAAAACCAGGTAGCTTCTCAAGAAGGACTCGTTTCCATGCAGTAAGGAAGTACTGCTATAACCAACATAGTTGCAGGCTTCAAAATGTAGTGTTTTCATACTGTGACAGACTGCCCTTTGCTAAGGTGAAGAGAAAATTCCCAATATAGCTGTGAGAAATTTTGATTTTTTCTGTTAGTACACACTGGGTGAACTATTGTACATGCCTGATGTACAGTAGTTTGTCATATATTTTATTTTCCTGTGGTGTTAAACCCAGATGAATACTCTGAGAACAAGTGGAGCGGTTTCCTTTATGCACCAAACTTTTGAATGTGACTGCCTTATATTACATCTGCACATCTCAGAGTTTTGGTGGTGTATCACAGGAAGGATACAAACTCCAACAAATTGGATAAATTGTGCAGGATTTTATCATCCCATCTACCGTATGAAATGTTTCATTCTGATTCTGCATGTCTGTATCTCATTGTGCTGAAGGTAAACACGGGAATCGTCAGGAAAGTTAAATAACAAGACGTGACGTGAGACTTGATTCTTTAAACAGTGCATTTGTTTACCTTTACCTGAAGTTATGCATACTGAGACTTTTCCTTGATTTAAGAAATAGTTTATCTCAAATGTGTTGTACAGTTAGCAGAATACCAAGGAGAAAGACATAGAAATTACATAGATAGAAGTTCATAAAGCTGCTGCATTACTAACATTTATATATGGATAAGGGGTATTGACTTCTGGAAATGAAAAATTGAAACGGAATAGAAATCACTTGCATGGAATGCAGGATGTGCAGGAATTGATAGATCATATGAAGTTTGCTGCTTATATGGCTTTTTCATTTATAACATTCTTTCATGTACGTTTGGTTTCATTTTTTTATCATTGTACATATGGTTGTATGTTTTGTATGCTTTTGTTTAATTTTGTAAATTGTGTATTTTTATTGCTATGTTCATATATTCTTTTTGTTACATATGTTTTGTTCTGTATATTCTATTTGCATCTGGCCAATTGGCACTCTTTGGCTACCCTGACTGAGGTTTTAAAGTGTTCTTTCCTCAGTTGTAAGGAAAATGTCAGGGTATAACTAGCAAAGATGGGGCATGGCCTGCACTCTTCCCTCTTCTTGTTAATTGTGTCTTGTTGTTCATTGTGTTGTTCTGTTATTAATTGGGTTGTTCTGTTGTTAATTGTGCTGTTATTGTTGTTAATTGTGTTGTTCTATGTACTGTTTGTGTGTAAATGTGTACTGTACAACTGCCAACAGGTGTCAACCCAATTGCTGTGAACAAATGTATCATAATTAAATAAAGAAAAATTATATCATAATTGATCAAGTTTTAAGGATCTTTTTGTGGTGTAGCTGAGGCCTCCACACTTCTGGTATGTTAACATACAGTCCACAACATTCCAGTAGAGTGAAAGTCTCAAGAATTTATCATGTTAGGAATACTGAAATTAGAGTTGAATTACGAAATTTATAATTGAAATGATAACATTTTAGAGTACTGTGAAGTCCAGATTTTAATGGAAGGATCATGTTTTACAGTCTGAAACAGTACACGTTTCTAAACAGATATTAATAATGGAGACCAGGTTATGTAGTGTTGGGTGCCTAGTATTATGGTTGCAAGATTAATACATTTTTAAAGAGAATGGAATGGGTCATACATAGCCATAATGTTGTGTAGCCATTATACTGATGATGTTGACCGTGATGAGAAGGAGGAGGGGGGAACAACGTTGATGACACTGTTGACTTAATACTTTACTTGCTGGACGATCTTGCCACTTGTCATACCACTTGGAACATCAGAGTGGTGAGCATTTCTTCATATCTTAGATGTTTAGCATTTGAATCTGGCCAGAAATTGTCAAATGTGACAGTTTTCTGGAAGTGCACACATGCAGAAACTCCAACAGTGCCTTATGACAGGTCACAGCTGCATCTCTGTATTTTTATTAGCCTTAGTTGTAGCAGTGAGCTGAGACTGCGTTGATAATGAGACTGCAAAATGCGCCTGTTGTACTGCCCCCATTGTGCGATGAGTGTGGCGCAGTGGTGGGAAGACAACTTGTTGAGGAAAACTGAATTACTGACTGTCGGACAAGAGCCTGTTCCTTTGCCAGTTTGTCCATCACAAGTCCTTCATAGGTGACTCCAGGTTTGAACAAAGTCTCACATAGTGAGAAGCCAGTAGCTACCTGGCAGGGCTCTGTTGTGGCTGTTATAAGCCATGAATACCAACCAAACCACAACAGTATTCATTTCCATCGTAGAGCAAAGACACATGCATTTTACATATGTGGCAGGCTAGCCGACAACACCTTATGTTTCCGTCAATCCTCAATGAGTGGCTTTATGTGTGACTTAGTCTCAGTTACAAAATTTAATTGTATTGTTCATGACCTGTAGCGAACTTGGGGAAACAAGAAATGATTACAAAATTTTGGTCAAAACTGGTTTAGAGAGACACTTTGTGGGATGCCAGAGCCTTGTCGCTTCATTGGTTTAATATCATGTAATAATTCTCTTTTGATATGTCTGAATTAAATATGTACACATTTGCTGCACTTTTGCATGGGAGGAAAGAGTAGCCGTTCTCTGTACGTGCGTTTCATAAAGCTGGGTCTTACAGGCACCATTGAATAGGTATCGTATCCTCTCACCTAAAGACAAAGGTTAAAAGAACTTCTACACATCACAGATCCTAGGAATACAAGGGTGGAAAAGATGAGCAGAAGAGAGGGAAGAATGGAGGCATTTTCTGAGGAAGACCAGAGCACAGAAGGGTCTGTAGTGCTATAGATGGAATAGAAAATGATCTTTTGAAATTCTGTAAATGTGGTCAGTAGGCATAATGGTCTGCATTCACTGAAGATTCTTCCATGAGGAATATGATATTAACATAATGTCGTGATGATATGAATTGGATTGGACTCACTTGGAATGGGGTCTGAAGGTCTATAGGCTTTTGTCATCTCAGGAGGTGGATATTTTGGTCCATAGAATAGTTAAAATCTTAACCAACAAAGTAACAGTTTATCAATTTGAAAACTTGTACTCAACTGAACAGTGATTAAAAATTCTTTTTTTTAATATTCATGGATCCGTGCATCGTAGTATGACTCAGTTGAAATAACCAACAAAATGCAACCTTGTAATAGACTTTATTATTCCACCGTTCATTGAAGGTTCAGCATGTTTCGAGCGGCATACCGCTCATCATCAGGAGCTCTAACTGTATTTGCAGCCTCTGGTTTACATACACATGTGGTGACCATCCGTAGTCAAGTTTGAGTGGGATCTGGATCCCTGTCAGGCTTGACTATGGCCGGCCACCACATGCGTATGTAAACCAGAGGCTGTAAATACAGTTAGATCTCCTGATGATGAGCGGTATGCTGCTTGAAACATGCTGAGCCTTCAATGAATGGTGGAATAATAAATTCTGTTACAAGGTTGCATCTTGTTGGTTCTTTCAACTGAGTCAGTTAAAAATTCAGTTTGTACGTTGCAGAAAATACAGTGCTGTCATGACACTGACCCGCCAAGTAGTGCTGTTTGTCACTGTCTTTTATCACAATCATAACCATACACATAAAATATACTGTGTGGGAAAGTGCAGAGTTATGAATGTTAAATCTCGTGACCTGTATAGGAAACATGTGCTCTGCAAAGTTAAATACCCCACTAAAGCAGAGCGTCACAGAGATGGATATATACAAATGAAATAGAGAACTTTACAAATACTGTGTACTGTATCATTACATTCGTTGTGCTTGTGTGTCTGTATGTTACAGTTCGGGATGGATATACAGTTAAACACTATCGCATCAATGAGCTGGACAAAGGCAGATTTTTCATCAACGATTACATTGTGTTCCGAACATTGCAGGAGTTGGTTGAACATTACAGCAAGAATGGAGATGGTCTTCCCGTGAATCTTCGCAAACCATGTGTCCAGGTGAGTTGCAGAGACTTTGCTTAATGTGGTTTGATGTGGCTAGGAAAGCAGGTTCATATAAATGGCCCCTTCTTCTTGTTTCTGTACTGGAATGTTGCACTGGCAGGACATTATTGTGTTTACATTCCCATTATAACTGATAAAGTCAGTGTGCAGGAAGCTGGAAATATCAGAGATAATTGGATAAGCTTGTTGTCTCTGGTACTACACACCTGATACACGGACTTATTTGTAGGACACAGATAAGGATAACTCATTGTCCTATAACACAATAGACATAGGATATGGATTTTGAATCATGTACCGCTGTATTATGTCTGATATGGTTTTTGTGTCATGAAGTCATTTGGATTAGGTCTTGAAGAAACATTAACTCATTTACTGTAGCTTTAATTATAGTTTTGAACAGTGCAGTTAATGCATTTCCTGAATTTGTTGTGGTTGTTGTTGTTGTTTTTGTGGTCAGTTGGATGCTTGTGTCCGTTGTATTGCTCAGTTTCCCATTTCAAGTATCAGGACTGCAGCTGTTATGTATTGTGCATTACACATTACATACAGTAAGATGTTAATCGTTCTAGTGTTGCAGTTAAACAAAACTGTTAGGTGCTCCCTCATGTCAAATGTTTGTCTTGATAGAGTCACCTGTGTTTCAGTTTACAATGTGGAAGCTTAACCCTCTCTTGCCAGCCTATTAAATTTGAGTATAACCAATCCTATTATAACCTGTCATGAAGTGGAAGGAAACATTCTTTTCATTTAACCAACTAGGAGTAAAAGTGTGAAATGAACATTGCGCCATACATTCTACAGTGTGTTGACCCATTAATGCTGTAGGAAGTTAGTTGGCATTACTAGGCTAATATGCAGAAAACGTGAAACCGTTTAAGGCCAAGTTTGGGAATGACAATTTATGTAGTGTAATGAATGCATATTTGGTATGTAAAAATTTAAAGAATTTATTGTCCCTGCATATAACAGAGTCACTGAATGCCCACTGTAAGAAAGTTCAGTTATCAGTTCAGCATACTAAGACAAATGCATGATTAAGACAAGTTGATTTCTTTTCACTTTAAAATGACAAATTTACTGACTGCCAGCTGTGAAGACGTTCAACTGTTATTTCAGTGCACTGTAAAATATGCATGACTAGACAAGTGAACATCTTCACACTCTATATAACCCATCATGGCTAGGTACTAGCCCTCATTCTCATACTTGTTATTTGTCGATATCTATGTATTTGATCTACATACCATATTGGTGGAGAAGGCTCTGACTGCGATATCCAAGAGGAAATAGTGTCAGGTTTACTGGACACATACAACTTCTGCTTATTCAAGGTGATCTGTGCTGAATACATTTAGGAAATTTGTAACTTTGATAATCACCACACGAGCTGAGCAATTACGGTTAATTGCGATTAGGATAAACTTACTTGAATTCTAAATTCTAAATTTCCTACATATACTGGGTTATATAGAGAAGGACAAAGCATTTATTTGATTAACCATTGAATTTTAACTTTTACTTAAATTTTAATATTTGTATGAACTATTAACTGTATAGGAGATTTAGTTTAACCTTGTAAATTAAATACGTTTAGTTGATTACCCTTCACCAGAATAATTAACGTTTATTTAACAACCTAATTATAACGTCCTTGAGTACCTGGCAAGTTACTCGTGTGGACAGAATTGAATGCAAATTATATTTTTATTTGGGCTGTACGATATAATGGTTTTGCCAGTTTTCTACTTTCTAAATTTGGGTAAAATAACTGGTTGGTGGCAGCGTTACCTGGTCTACGAAGACTAAAATATCAAGAATAGAAAGTCAAAGTCTTACAGTGTACAGTGTCTTTGCGAGTTGGATATAGTCAGGTCGAATTATCACCTGGTGAGGCGTGTTTAACCACCAAACCGGGAGATGTTCTTGGAGTTTATTTGTATGTCACCAAACAGAAACAGTTTAATTCATTGTAAGTTTTCAAGTTTTCATGGTGATGCATGTACAGATTTTGGTGTTCTGGGTTGCAACACTGTGTATTGTTGCAAGTGGTACCAACATTTAAGAATAGCACGCTGGCTCCATCTTCAAGGTGGGAATGCAGCCATGTTTTACTGCATAGGCAGGTCAGAATAAATGGAAGGAAGAGTAGAGGAAGACAGACCAGAAGGAGGAGTAACAAAATGGTAGTGTGAGAGACTGTTGTTTTAGCAGTAATGACAGAAAAGGCCAGGTGATGAAGATGGAACAGTGAAACAGAATTGTGACAATCTATGCTTTATATCAAGAGAATGTGTTGTACTTGAGAGGGGACCTTATTTCTTTACTTTGTGGTGTGAATGAGAGATTTTCATGACCTGGTCAAGGAGACTTTACCCTCCTTTGGCTCCAAGCAACTACCTTTCCTGTCATTGTGCCCGTGTAACATAACTGCATATGTCACTGAACCATTGGTGTCCACCTGAAAGACTGCATAATGTCACAACCAGGAAGACCAAGATCTGAATTGTCTGTGTTGTTGCATCTGTTTAACTCCTGCCCAGTGTGGATGTGGTGTCACACAAAGGCACAACCATCAGCATTCTGACTTTGGCATGAGTGTATGCCAAGATGCAGCGTTATTTTCTGAATACTGCTGGCATCCTTAGCTCTGTACTTGTTACTGTGACAACCAAAAGTGCAACAGTCATTCTGTATGCAGGTGAAGTTTTTTTCAACTGAATTTTGTTTGTATCAATAAATAGATGGATGGTAAGTCCCACGTTAAAATAGCATGTCAGGCCAGCGTGGGATTTAAATCTGCAAGTATTGTGCAGTAAACGTTTTGACACGAATAATGACTTTAGAATAAGTATTTTAATGCTGTGTAGGTTGGTAGATCAGTACCTATCTACCAAATTATGTCACATTGTGTCGCATAATACCCAGCTCTTCACAGCCCTGCCATGAGAACTTACAATTCTTATATTGGCTTCAACCTCAGTTACTGGGTTTTGGAATCCTGAATTATTCTTGTGTAGGACAGTTTAGTTTGTATTGGTGTGTATAAATTGCTGCTTTTTTCTTTCATGTTGGTTCGTTTGTGACCTAATTAATCCATATGCTTCTGAGTTGTAATGCAGTGTGGCGTCCTTATTGCATGCACACCTTTATGGGTGCCATTTTCAAAATCAGTCTGTTGCAAACTGACAGTCTGAGTGCATTAGAACTTGCTGTCTTTGTATCTCTATCTATCTTGAATATGTGAACATCATATTATAATGCTCTCAGCTGCCATAGTATACCATCTGTAAAGTTATACAGAAGCTGCTGCATGTAGGATGGGACAATAGATACCCTGTACTGTGTCACCTGAGCTCAGTCATCCCAGTGACAGTAATAATGGCATCCACAGGCAATTTCCAAGCTGTGTCCATAATATAAGGGAACAGTTATTGTGTATTAATGCACTTTTCTATTGTGACTGCCTGAGGAAAACAGTAAAAATAAGTCAACACAGGAGGTATGGCTGGGCACATTCTTACTCAAGATTAAAAAAAAGGGGTTCCAATGTATGGACACGTTGTTGGGGAAATGGCTGCTGTCACCGAAACAGTATGTAATATTGACTGTGATAGGCTAATTGACACTGTGGCAGTTGTGCAAGGAGATGTGTTTTTGAAACTTTAGGTTTCACATTCCTGTGAAAAGTTCACTGCAGAAAGTAAAGGAAACAAACTGCTCACTGTTTAAATGTCCCTCCCCTCAATCTCTCTCCCCCCTCTCTCTCCCCTCCCCCTCTCTCTCCCTGTCTCCAAGCTTGCACATATTTGCCACCTGTAGTCCCAGCTGAAACCTTTTTGGAGCTCTTCCCTTGTGGCACTTTCTAATTATTGCCCCCTGTATGAGTACAAGCTGTATTGGTTATTAGTAAGGAGGTTGGTCTGGAGGTAAATGTTGTTAAAACAAAGCACATGTTCATGTCTTGTGAACAGAATGCAGGGCAAAATCACAAAATAAGACAGATAAGAGCTCAACTGGAGATGTGGCTGTTATAAAAATTGTGGGAGCAAGATTTACAGTTAAAGTTGTATTTGTGCAAGACATTTACAATATATTTAACTCAGGAATGCTTGTAACCACTTGTTTTGGAACCTTTTTGTTTCCCATTTGCTGTCAGAAAATTGTAAGATTAAACTATACAGAAATATAATGTTGACTGTTATCTATATGGGTCTGAAACTTGGTCTGTCACATTGAATGAAAAAAGTAGGCTGGAAAGTGTTTGAGAACAGGGTACTGAGGAAAATATTAGGACATGAAGGGGGGGAAGTGAAAAGACGTTGAAGAAAACTAAATAATGGGTAGCCCGATGAGTTGTACTGCACACAAAATATTATTAGTCAGATCAGATTAAAGATGTAGATGTTGGTGAGGTATGTGGCATGCATGGGAGAGAAGATAAAGGCATGCAATGTTTTGACAGGGAAACCTGAAGGAAAAGGACCTCGTAGAATGCATATTGACAGAGGGGGATAATATTGAAATGGAGTTTTAGAGAAAGAGGAAGGGATAGATTTGACTGGCTTCATGTATATGGAAATTCTTGACTATATGAGGAACTGTTAGCTTCTCAAGATGCTCTCTGCTGCATGGTATTAATTTTGCTTTTTGTGTGTCTGTGACTATTCTGAGTTCAGTTGACGATGGTTAGTGTTGTGTACTGAGATTTGATTTGTTTTCGTTCTTGGAACTTCAGAGAGGGCTGTGTCAGGTAAGGAAACTGAGTGCATTGGAGCCAGAACTGCTTTTGGCAGTGAAAAGGAAATCCATATCAGTACCACAGTGTTAGAAACACAACCAGTTGATATAACCTACATGCCTTGGTGGATTAAGGGAGTGAGAACATACAGGTCATAAGATTATGGTCTTCTGATATGCCATGCTTCTATTTGTTTATTAATTCTGTGATTAATTTTGCAATGCTGACAATATCCGACAATGTATAGTATTGAATGATAGGATGGATTGTTGAATGATGGATTGGAAATGATTTGGGATGGTCATGGCCAAATCAAATCCTGGCTTGTCCTATAAGGACTGAGGGAACACACTAAAATTTTCAGACTGGCAGCTATCCAGGGCGGGATTGCAACCGAGAATCTCCCAAATATAGGTCTGTACCAGAGATGTCACACTTGGTGTGTGTGTGTGTGTGTGTGTGTGTGGGGG
>Ga0268261_10004374_pt1 | contig 10575 bp, 9 predicted proteins | sample TergutNc150P1_FD_190353 | JGI IMG/M metagenome (GOLD analysis project Ga0268261, IMG submission 190353) | Nasutitermes corniger P1 segment gut microbial community from laboratory colony in Florida, USA - Nc150 P1 (SPAdes) (version 2) | ecosystem: Host-associated > Arthropoda: Insects > Digestive...
TGATCAGAGGCGTTATAGAACACCTCTGTTATGCTAATGTCACTTCCCCACACAACAGAATCGGTCCGCACTATTCACACAAGAGCGAGACATCCTGTCCTACACCTGCGCTTCTGCAGACTGAAACTGAGGCACTGACAGCTGATGCAATGACCTTATCATGTGACCTTATTCTAGTTACAGAGCTAGTCGCCCTTGATTAATGTCCTTATGTACACTAGTTACAGCGTTCGTCGCCCGTGATTGTCATCTATGGCTCAAACCCCATTTTGAAATCGGAACGAACTGTACATGAAGGCAGCCTCCTGTATTTTCGAAACAAGAGTTAAACAACGTTTCTTAATATCATATTCGTGTTCAGCACCCACGAAATAGCCATTAAAGACATTTCATCAATTCTAGTTTTTGACTAGATCAGTGTAATTTATATAATGTAAAATGTCGGTCTACAGTTTTCAGAGTTACGTGTACCAAAATTCTTATAGAGTGAACATTTCCTAATACTGTTACTGTAATTAAATTGTAGTACAAATGAATGTTTTATGCTCGAGTACCAGCGATTGATTCATAACCTTCAGGTAAGTTTAGAGATACACCTTGCAGTATGCTAAGTATTGGGGTTTATCAGGTTCACAGACAATTTGCCTTGAATTGCATGTTGTATGGCTACGAATAACTCATCAACTCGCTGAATCAAATGTAAGGCAAACTCCAGTTCTCTAATAACTGCAAATACTTTACTTTGACCATATAAGGCAATATTAATCCACATTAGATCTATGTTTACTTGTTGATAGTGTTCATTGGATTGTGTTACAATATTCTTATCGATATTTGTCAAATTTGCAGTACCGGATGCATTTATGTTTACAGTAGAGTCCAAATTTTTAATATAACTACTCCGACTTGACAAAGAGTGAGCAGTGTCTGAATCTCTGGATTTTAACTCATCAAGGGTTTCATGCAATGTGTGAAGGTCAATCAAAGTTGCAGTGCCAAACAATATTCTCAATATGGTACCACCAAAATCTATCAGACCACGTCGAGAATCTAATTTAGGTAAAATCTGGTAAAAGTCATAGTTTTTGTTCCAGCGTATTCAAAAGTGAGTCTATCTGTTTAACTCAGAAGGTTGCGTAAATTCTTTCTTTTAGTTCTCGACTTGAAGCAGTTCTCCTTTCATTGTTGAAATTATCTTTTCATATGTGTTGAATCTAAGTCTATGGCAACATGTCATGTCATTTGTTAGAAAGACGTCGGTTTCTTTAAAAATATCACTGATTTATCGGTCGGATGGAATATTTGGCTGCTACAAAACTCAAGATGCATCATGAAAACAAATATTACAGTAATTTAATGTGTTTACTTCCATTAATTAAGGTGGGTTAAGTAATTTAATTTTCAGTGTATTAAACTATAATTCTTGTGAAATAATCCTATCCTGTGATCTTGTAACAGGGGGTTCTGCGCGTGTATGCTGTAATTCTCGCCTTGAAATGGGTGTTTCAGTAGGTTTATAATTTGGATCTGTTTTCGGAAATTTAAGTATCTGCGGGTTGTGGGTCGGGTTCTAGAGTATTTGGGTTTTAGTCGGGCGAAGTTCTGTTTTGAAATTGAACTTCTGTTCTTAGTGGAAACCTTCAAAGATAGTGTTCATCTTTTTCTTCTTGATATGAAGTGGGTTTCTTGGGTAGCTTATTTGTACCTTTTGTTTTAATTTGGTTTTCCAGGTTTTTGTTGTTTGGTTTTAACCTGTTCACATGAACAAGTGTTTTGTTTTGTTGATCCACTATCTGATAATTTAAATCCGAAAGCTTAGTTACCACCTTGTATGGCCCCGTCCATTTTTTACAAAACGTTTTGGGCCATCCCGGTTTGATTGCAGGTTTGTACAAATATACCAAGTCATTCACTTCAGCTTTTTCGAAATTTGATTTTGCGATCATAATACTCCTTGTTTTGATGATATCGCCGTTTGCTCCTCTTACTAATTTGTAAGCTGACCTTAGGCTGGCCTTAAAATTTTCTAGCCGATGGCTATGGCTTGGAATTTCTTTTGAGATTTTAGCTTTTAAATCTTCACAAGTGGGTAGCGGCATTTCTCTACCGTGTAGAAGATAGAAGGGGCTGTATTTAGTAGTGGTATTCGGAGTTGCTCTGTAAGCCACGAGGAAAGGGACCAGTACATCCGAATTATTTGCTGAGTTAACAATGTGATAGACCCCTATTGTAGCGTTCTGTGCCATCTCACATTCATACCATTTGAACTTTCTCTGTGGATGCCCAGTATTTTAAAGGTTTCTTAGGAAAATGTGGACATAAACGCTCGGCCTTGGTCAGTAATTAATTTGGAACCTGCGCCGTGTCGGGTAACGATTTGGCTTGCGTAAACCCTTGCACATGTTTCGGCACTTTGGTCGCTTATTTGTATAGCTTCAACATATTTTGTGAAATGGTCTATAAACGTGAGGAGATATTTGTTCTTACGTGGTGTTAACACTTATGGGCCGGTTATGTCCATAGAAGTAATCTAAAAGGGGGCTGGCGTCCGATCAACGTCGCCCAGGGGTGCCACAATTTCTCGTTCTTCTTTGCGTCTGACAAGCATCACGCATTTTCACATAGTCCTTTATGGAGTTACGCATTCCAGGCCACCAATAGTTGAACGAAATGAGGTCATATGTCCTCTTGATAGCTGGATGCGCTACATAGACTATCGTGATTCTCTTTAATAATATGATGGATTAGGGTCTTGGGCACCACCAATTGGTGTTTATTGCTTGCCAGGCGTCTGTTCATGACGCCTTCTTCAAGAAAAATTCACGCCTACTGGAATAAATTCCGGGTTTTTTTTAACACAAAAGGCGTCCTTCGCTTGTTCACGAAGGATGTTCCTGTCCAGGATATCGAGTATAACAGTCCCAACGTGTCTACTGAGAGCATCTACATGGGGGATCTTGGATCCTGCTGTTTGTTCCACAGTGAGGTCTAATTCAGACAGCTTAAGACTCCATCGCAAAAGTCGGCTGTTATTTTCAGCGAAGTTGCGCAAGTAGGTTAAAGCAGAATTGTCAGTTCTGACTAGGTATTTCTTTCCATAGAGATAGCAACTAAAATATTTTGTTGCCCAAACAAATGCCAACATCTCAATATCTGAGGCTGGATAAGATTGTTCTACTTTATTGAATTGCCTACTGGCATATGCGATGGGGGTTTCTACCCCGTTTTTGACTTGGGATAAGATGGCCGCAACTGCCACCTCAGAGGCACCTGTTGTGAGGATAAAGGGAATTTCGAAATTTGGATAGGCTAGCACGGGATTTGTACTGAGCATGTTATTTAAATCCTCAAAAGCGTCTTGCTGACTAGGACCCCATATAAAGTTTTGGTCCTTTCTAGTCAAGATCGTTAGAAGTTTTGCTGCTTCAGCAAAATTTGGTACTAGTCTCCTATAAAATGAGGCCAGTCCTAGAAATGCTCTAACGTTTTTAGAGTTTGGAGTCGGATACTCTCACTGCTTTCACTTTATCAGCGGAAGCTGCAACTCCATTCTCTGGCAATATGAAGCCTAGGTGCTGCACTTGTGGTTTTGCGAGTCCGCACTTTCCAGGGTGCAGTTGTAGGTTCTCCTTGTCAAATATCTCTGTAGTACGTTCTCTAGTGTCAGAGCGCGCTCCTCTGCAGACTTAGAGAAAATAATTATATCAAAAATCCAACATTTGACTCCCGTCAGATTTTTTATGACCATATCCATTAACCTTTGAAAGTCTGATGGACATTTGGACAAACCGAAAGGTAATCGGTTCAATTCATAATGTTCGAATGCTACTGTGAATCCGGTATTTTCCTTATCCTCTTCAATATTAACGTGGTAGAATCCTGGGAAATTATCAAACGTTGAAAAATACATAGAACCATAAAGTGTAGAGGTTGTTTCCTCCAATTTTAACAACGGATAAGGGTCAAATTTGGTCACTGAATTTAGTACTAGAAAATCTACGCAAATCGAAATTTGGGCTTTCCTTTGGGACCAAAATGTCTGGAGCAGACCAAGGTGAATTGCTTTCTCTTATAAGCGCTTTATCAAGCATCTTCCCAATTTGGAACTTCATTTTCTCTCTCAGAGCGTAGGGAGTTTGATACCGGGGTCTCCTGATCGGTTGTACGTTGTCCACTATTTTCTGATGTTGAATAATATCTACCTTTAAAATCATTCGTGTCTTCATCATGGAAGACGTGCGTATTTTAGAAGTACGGGCTCGATTAAGTCTCTCTTCCTGCAGTAAATAGTCCAGTTTCCAGTGTAGTAACATCTGATAGAAGGCCTCGTTCTTTCGTTTCCTCCGGGGTTTAGCAGGTGAAGTTGTCACTCTTGCTTTCAGCATTTATTTTGTTTACTAGTGGCTCTGCGATTTGCTCTGCTACGCCAAGAACAGTCCTTTGGGATCGTTAGTGATTCATCACTAAAGTTGGCTACCATTAGAAGTACACAGCTGTTAGCTCGTGTTACTGTGTGACTACCGGGTGACATCACGCGTGAATGTTCTTGTGTTCCCGGTTCGACCCGTGAAAGTGCACGTGCCGAAAATATCCCTTCTATCGCTATCTGAGCAGGTTCGACAGACCAGTGGAGGGGGGTTTGCCCCTTCTCACTGTAACTTTCCTAACGATCTGTCTACATCGTGCTATCTTAATGTTTTCTGTAGTTTTGATAAGCCAGGATTTATCTGGTTGAACAGTTTTCTCTGAACTGAGACTGGCTGAGAACTGCTCGTCTGTATGCCTTGTCTCCAGTTTACTAGGCTGTGGGCTGTCTTACTTTACCCTCAGCAAATACAGTGAGTGATGCGTGCCCTACGGGCGGAACGCTATACACCCGAGACATTTGATTTCGGTGACATTTTACCACTCGAAATTTATTTCGGCACGTTTTTTCTCAAAAAAAAGTCCATGCCGAGCAGATCGGCCGCATCTGTGGGGAGTGGTCACCCTAGGAACGGGTGTCTATACTCTCGCCCTTCCAGCGTGAAAAACAAACTGCTGTCCTTTTATGTGGAGGGTTTCCCCAGTCCCACCATATGGTTTCACTGAGGTGACTGACGTCACCAGTCGATATACCTGACTGCATTGTCGACACATAGGAGCCAGTCTGTAAAATGAGACGTCACTACATTCCCTCTATTTCTCCAGAAATTGTAGATGCGCCTAACTCGAACAGAACAGAAACCGAAAACCTTACGACAGCTTTGTCAGGTGTGGCGGGGTACAAGATGTCTTCGTTCGCACCTCTTATTAGTTTCCCAGACTCTTAGTTTCTTTCCTAACGTCCTGCTTTGTTGCGTATGCGGGCTTCTCGTCGGGAGAACGCGAGTGCCTCGAATATAGTCTCGAGTACCTTCTTCCCGGCGAATCAGAGGGTTTTGCTTCCCTTCGTAACCTTGATGGACATTCCCTTGCAAAATGCCCTATCCCTTCACAATCGCAACATGTTAGTTCGGCTCGGGTCTGTGCATTTTTCCTGCGGTCGTTGGCTTGCCATTGCTACGCGAAGTTTTACCGTGCCTACCACGCACATATCTCAGCGTGTGTTTCTGCTGAGTGTCGAGATTTACCGTCCTGGCAGTATGTCCGTGTGATCCTGATACTAATCTCACCGAGTTTCAAAACCTAGTATAAAAACTAATTAAACTTTTGCTGTTTTTTGCTTCTTGAACTGCAAGAGCAATTTGTAAAGCCTGTTCCAAATTTCGCGTACTTTGGTATCGAACATGCTATCCCACTTTCCCCGCAAGTCCGGAAATAGCTAGGAGCATACGCTCGGCATTTTCGCGGTGTGTGCGTCGGGCCACTGGATCGCCTGTTTTCCCCATAATTTTCTGCGCTAGCCGTCTACATCTGTCTGCAAACCCTTGCGGACGTTCGTTTCTTCCTTGACCAGCGGTTTGCAGTTTCGTAAAATGATATAGGTCGAGTGTATTTCTCTAAATCTTCCCCGGAATGCGCTCTTAAAATCTTCCCAATTCACATTTTCTTCATGGAGTTCTGTACAACCATTATAAAACATTTTCGCTCCATGTGTAAGACGTAGAATCGCAATTCTCAGTCTATTTCGTCCTACCCTCCTATCTGGGCAGAACTTTCAATACTATCAATGAATTCTTCTAGCGGAATAGATTCTATGTCTGACCATTTTGGGACCAGTGATTTTAAGGAAAGGTCTTTGTGGTCCGTTGGCGTACATACCCATGGACAAACGCTCACGTAGCTTCTGTATTTCGTATTTTGATTCCGCACGTTCCGCTTGTAATTTTCGTCAGTCATGAAAACTATGTGCATGCTAAATAGAAAAAAATTGCTACCGGCTGTAATTCTTGTTACACTACCCGTTATTAACTAGTTTTAAGCAGTAGCCTTGTACACATCAGTATAAGTTCCAAGTATTGCAATTTTGCGCGTGGTGAATCTAACTCCTACCGCTGGCACCAATTTGTAGTTCACACGGGTTAGCAGTATAACCCCCAATACTTGTAACTTAATGGACACTACCTTGTTATTACCGTCGTTAATCGATCTCATAGTAGTTCCTGCTACCAGTCAAACAATAGACATTAAACAATGAATCAACATTGCTACCTTATGTTATATCAAGTTATAGACACGGACAAGTTTAGAATAATTTATAACGGAATCGAATTTAGTAAACGTATTTAGTAAAAGTATTCTCTATATGTGATAATATTGCAAGAAATAAGATCAATGTAATTGGTTATGTTCAGTAATAAACACGAGTTTAGTTACTGGCAATTTCTTACTGATTAAATTGTCTCGCTTCTTTATATAAGACAGTACACGTGAATTTAGAACTTATATTCGCGAATTAAATTTGGATATTGCTCGACTCGGGTAAAGGATAATTTAGTAATTTAAAATGGTGTCAGCACGACTTTTTATCGTTAGGAAGCCGTAGTCTCGCGAACATTGCACTCACAAACTTTATCAAATTGTAGCTTCCACAATGCTTCAAATATTTCTCCTTCAACGAAGGGGTACGTAACGGCAGTGACACGAGTGAGGGCATTTACCTACATGTACTGTGTTATATAGACGAGTGATAGGCATTACAACAAGGGTAACAAACTTACATGTCAGACAGTGAGCTTAAGGTGTAGCAAACCACTGTGGTATTGCTGAGTATGAGGAAATAAACAATTGCTAAACTTCTGCTATATGAAACGTGTAAACTTCTGATGCCTGCTTTCTGTTTTTAGCCAAATTAATTTTTATACATTTTGTCATACCTTACACTCCGTAATCATCGCTGTTTGTGCCTCAGATCTGGTATTCACAGATTATATCAAAAATATAATTTGGCTGTTCCTGTTATCCGAAACATTGTTTTTATTATCGCAGAGTGTTAAAATAGTGTGATAATTACGTGCATGCCATAACTCCTGTAAATCGTCCCAGGATTAGAGATGGTAAAACGTCACAGAACCTTGGGATCTGGAAAGGTCTTGAGAGTTAATTCCTGCGCTAAAGGCCACGCAACCACAACAAATTGTGGCGACTCATTAGTTAACGTAAATCTGTAGTGCTACGTACGCTGCACTCTATGTTGGCCGTTATTTAAAGGAAATTTATTGATGCTTTATCACTAGACTATTGACTCATTGGTGCATTTTCTGACGAAGTGTTAAGTTTGTCTTGGTACTTATTTAGTGTTTGTGACAATGTAGTCCGCAATTGATTGCTGTTATGTTCGCCGTCACCACTCTTTTTTCCGTCCTGCGCAGTTTACAGCACGTAACCCCTTCTATGTGTTTATGAGATGAAAAAGGGTAAAGCAGTTCCATTACAGGCCTGGAGAGGCCCTGAGTGTTCCAGGAGGTTGAGGCTCCCAGGTTTCAAGACATTGGGCACACGAAGGTGGTAAGTTCGTCAGTCCTACGCTCCGGCCACCCCTCCAAAGAAATATTCCTGGTACTCTTGATTTATTTGTTAACTGCAATTGGGTTGACAGTCGCTGGCAGTAGTATAGTACACGTTTACACAAACGATACACGCAACATAGTGAAACAATACAGAGAACAGAAGCATACAAAACAACCATGTATACAATTATTAAAAATGTAAAGAAAACTATGAAAGAATGTGATAAACAGCCATATACGCAGCAAACGTCATGAAGTCTGTATCTTGTAATAATGTTAGACACCCATTTACTAAGACCTTCACTACGCTTCACCCAACTACACTTAACTACACTGGTCAGCACTTCACTACCTCTCATTTGAACTTCACCTACCTACACTTCTCTACCCTCTCATTTGGCTTAATCCCATTTGAAATTCCTACCGCTTCATTTCATCTCATCACTACACTTCACCTCACTTCACTGCACTTTTAGGTAATTTTTGCCGCATTTCTGTTCCTTTCATTTCACCCCGTTTATAATTGCGTTCCGAACTATTTCTAAAAAAACTTAGGTTTACAATGGGACGTCCCTAACGCTTCTGCATGTAGTTGGTTCCAGTTTTTAATGGTCCTATTTACAAAGGAATACTTTTCTATATCCGTTCTTTGTTTCCTGTCCCAAACTTTCCGAACATAATCGACCGTACTCAAACAGTAAGGCCTTCGCGACCTGTCGCGTATATTTTTCCAAGCCCGTCCCCAGAATACGCCTTAAAAAGTGCGTGTAAGCGTGCTATAGTCCTACGCTGAACCAAGGTTTCCCAGTCAGAATTCTTCTTATGATTTGTAAATACAGCAGCTTTCTTCTGTACTCGGTCTAACGCATTTATTGTGTGTTCTCTTTCTGCTCTCACGCTCTCTTTATGCCCCTCCTTTTACCCTATGTTACTTCACATTAATGAACCTCGCAGCAGCACGGGCGTCCCCAAGAAATGTCGCTTCTTCATTAATTCTTTGCGTTACGCACTCGTGAAGGGGACAAAAAAAGTCGTTGCAGTTCTTCACGTCACCGGCATAAATAGATGTAAAATTTAATCTTGTGTACAGTTTGATGTTGCAGCCACAGACATTTTCTTTGGAGTCTGAATGTTTTTCTTTGTGGCTTGTATAGTCAGAAAATTAGCCACACAGTACACGTACATGTATATATAATGTAATAAAAAGAGCTCCTATTTGCTTCATTTATAAGTGAGTATAACACAAAGTGTGCGCATTATTGGACACTTTAAAAGCTGATATGTTGCCGTTTAATTGTGTAATATTGATTTGTGATTGACATTCATTTACGATGAGTTGTGATGTATTCTTGGATCACTTAACTGCTATTTTTCAGGTGTATAACAGCTACATTGTTGAATATTAGAGTGACTGGGAATTGTGAATTTGAAGGAAAATGTATAGAACCAATTTTTGTAATTTTAAGGCGCTGACCCACCATTTTCCTACAGCACAGTTCTCAGCCTTTTTCCAACTGCTACGCCGTTATGTCTTTAGACCTGAGATACAACTAATGAAACGCCAGTTCTGCAGAGAAGACTTCGAGATTATGTTATATTCTGGTTACTGTAACTAAGTGAAACTGGGTGTCGAAAACACGGCTGCCTCTAGGTAAGTCCCCTCTCCTTTGTTGGGTCAGCCAGAAAACCTGCTGTTTCAGCCATTCGCTGTTCTGGGTTGCTTTTGTAGCGCGTGAATTCCCACCCTATTCGCTGCAAACCAATTGTAGTGCCTGGGTAGGAGCGGTGTAAGCTCGCCGCCTATGCTGACACAGGCACTGGGGTTAACCCTACGGGTCAAAGGCAATGGTAGTACGTTGCTGCCACCAGCCAAGCGAACCTGGCGAGAATCGAACCGGGCAACGTAGGTAGGGTAGTGCAGTCACGACAGATGGTAATTTAAATATACGAGGGTTGGAACTTTAATAGTGGCAACTATTTACAACATACAAAATAGATACATGTTTCGAAGTTTTACTGTCCTTCAATGTAGTCACCAGCATTGTGTACAACCCGTTGCCAGCGACGTGGAAGTCGTAGGTTACCTTTAGCAGCGCCTGTTGTGTTGATAGTTGGAATGGAGCGGTCTACTGCCTGAAGAATCTCTGGAACAGTTCTGAAGTGGATGCCACGAATTGGTTCTTTCATCTTAGGAATCAAGTCGAAGTCACAAGGGCTTAAGTCTGGGGAGTATGGTGGATGGTACAGCATTTCCCAGCCCATCCATCGAACAATCAGCCACAGTTTGCGCTGCATGCGGCCGAGCATTGTCCTGCAAAATGATGGGTGGGTTCTGCAGAATGTGTCGCCGCTTCTTTCTCAAAGCTGGTCGCAGGTTGTGTTCCAAAAATGAATAATACTGCGCATTGACGGTCTGCTGTCGGGGAGCGGTATGCGTTAGGATAACACCATCACAGTCGTACACGAGAATCACCATAACTTTCACATTCCTGGGGTTGTGACGAACTTTAGATTTTTGTGGTGACCCGTAATGACGCCATTCGTTCGATTGGCGTTTCATTTGTGGCTCGTACGATTTGGCCCATGTCTCATCCAGCGTAATGATACGGCGTAAGAAAGCCTCTCCTTCGCGCTCATAGCGCTC
>Ga0268261_10004375_pt1 | contig 10573 bp, 7 predicted proteins | sample TergutNc150P1_FD_190353 | JGI IMG/M metagenome (GOLD analysis project Ga0268261, IMG submission 190353) | Nasutitermes corniger P1 segment gut microbial community from laboratory colony in Florida, USA - Nc150 P1 (SPAdes) (version 2) | ecosystem: Host-associated > Arthropoda: Insects > Digestive...
GGGGGCAAGCTTTTATTTTAGGGTGTGCTGCCCTAGCTATATTGGCAAACTCACAAGGAGGTCTCGCAGCTCTCCTCCCAGACACTTTGGCTCATCTTCTGGAAACTGTCATGCTTGGGTGACCCTACCTATAGCTCGCTACCGCCGGCATAGCCCCACCTTCAGTGAAGCAGGATATACACGTACTCACCGTCAGGTTTGCTTTCATGTCTGTAAGACCAAAAACGTTTTGAACGAACTAATTCAGTGGGTACTTGAGAAGTTCATGCTTCGTTAGTTAAAAAAAACTTTCTCGCCGTTTGTAAACCAGAAGGTGTTTACAACAACCAGTCGATCAAACCTACTCCGCACAATGTCAGACAGTTTCCTTCAAATCCAGTTTTAATATCAATGTCCCATTTAGGCTGAGTTAGCCTAAACGATCTCTTCCGTTCAAGGTTTCAAACTCGTAAAAACAATGCACGCATTTATAATGCCCCAAAATGTGCTATATTCGCCGCCCATCTCACCGTCGTTGAATGGGTCAGCTTAATATTTGATTACGAGCACAAACTATGAAACTACTGATCATGAATTTTTTGCGAGCCTCCTGCACATTACAGTATCATAGACACGCCTTTAACATACAACTATGATACTTGAGATTCTGAGACTGACATGTACTAGGACTGTGGCTCTTTGAATTGTGACGCAGTGTGTCTTGGCATAAGGGAGACGTCACATTCTAGAAAACTGCAGTTTTAAACTTCAGTCTGAGTGATAAATTTCCACACCTATAAACAACAGCGGGCAAAACTACAATGTTACACATTGCTTGAGAAAATAACATAAATTTTCAAGTGTACATGTAGAGTGGTGAAGCTCTTTGTGTGAAGAACAAAAAATTCACAGAATAAAAGCAAATCCAGGAACACTTGTTATTCGACGGGATAATTAAATTTACAGTGACAAGTGCACATCAACACAGGAAAGCAACTGTGCTTAGGAAACGCGAAGATTCGGTCTGTAACAATACTGGAAACAGCAGAACGCCTGCGCTTTCGTGTGTTCTGTTGCAGACGGCCATGCGACATTACCGGCTCTTTATTTTTGTGATTTTTGTCAAGTACTTAAAATCAGCAATGAATTAAATCTTACAGACGCAAATCTATCACATCTGTCGATGTGAAAACTTGGGTCTGTCGGTGTTAATTTTTGTAAATAAGTAGATTTGTTTTCTGAGACTAAACATGTTGAGATGTACTCATGCGCAAAATAAATATTGATACTCGCGTGAAATGTGTTTCACCACACACCGACAAGGCACACGAAAAACCAAAATAAATAACCGTAAATTATATAGTGAAAGCAAAAACAGTGATGACGTAGTAAGAATGTGAAATATTCCACGTTAAAAATTTAACAGGATGTGAACAGCATGTATGACGACAAATGCGACAGATTTAAACATTTATAATTCAAAACCAGGCAGTACTTTATAATACGAGTGTAATGACAGATCACAAACATACATATACACACACTCACGCTCTTTGACTCATTAAAATTAAAGAAAACACCAACAAATGCACTTCAATATTCATGATGTATTTTATTCAACAAATTCTCAACAACATGTTTCGGCCGGCATTCTGGCCATCCTCAGGGTCATGCTCTTTTACAATACAAAACTACAAATACGGTTGCGTCACCATGGCGACGGTACCCAACCAGTACACCACACCGACGACACACATCACCTACACTCTGGATTAGAACTCACCACATTACTGTCGTAATCATCAATCCGCAAACACTGAACAACTTTAACTCCCACGATTTTAATAATTGTCGGTTTTAGCCTACATTTATATTACTTAAATAATTCTAACCTAAATCATAATTTAAATATTATGAAGTGGTGGTGGCACAGATAACTATATATGTTATTTTCGTATTCTTTTATACTAGCATAGCCCTGAGAATGGCTGAAATGCTGGCCGAAACATGTTGGTGAGAATTTTGTGAATAAAATACATCATAAATACTGAAGTGCATTGGTTGATTATTTATATACTGTGGATCAGATTAATGCACAGAAGATGAAACATATTAAAATAAGAAAGAAAACATGTTTATGTAGACCCAAAAGTCTGCAAATTTTTAGTGAATAAAATACTTAAATAAATAAATGATATCGTATTTTAAAGAGCAACATCGTGTTAAAATCAGGACACTGGAAATGAACCCTAGTTAATAAGGAAAACAAAATAAACACAGCGAAACGTACCCAAATAAATTACACGTTGTACATACACTGATATTATATAAAAATGTAATTATCGTAAGCATTGAGTTGTTTCTCCTTTTTGTGAGGTTATAACTTCACAACACAGCATATTATCATTATAAATTTCGGTCCATTATAATTTAGCATGCTGGTCTGTCTTTCGCTATAGACTTGTAGCAATGGAGTAAAATGCTATCCGATCAACATTATTTGTATAAAAAAACAAAAAAAATACCGCTCACACAGAGGGACAAGGGACAGAAAAAATGTTTATCCTGATATTCCGCTGAGTCACAACAGACTGCTGGAGCAGGGGAACAGAAACACACTGTGCCACCAGATGACTGAAAGACAAAAGCCTGCAAAGTAACGAAGAAATGCGTGAATGATGAAACAGCAACTTCTGTGACACATGAAGCACAGATCACGTGATCGGTAAAAGCATTTCACGACACACATGTAATGAAAAGTTAAAGCCAACTGTCAGTGAAGTGGTGGATAATAAGCAAGTTTCAAAGATATCACACGTCTACATACAGCAGTGGCCACATAAAACGCATCACCCTCTCAAATCAATGTACCAGTATTTCATATGTAGGAGAGTGAAAGTACGATACGATATAACAACTGATTAACCCTGTAACAATTAAATTATACTACAATACATAAAGATTAAGATTAAGTTAATACCTCACAGAGAAAAGGGAGCATGCTTCCTTAAGAAAGACAAGTCGGTGATGATGTGTAAGAAAGTAATGCCTGTTTACTGTGACAATCATATGAAATACATAAATAAGTACTCTGTAGACGAAATGCAAACTTATTTTAACGTTACGGCAGGTGGTACATATATTAACGAAGGGGCCTTTAAAGTGTCCACACTGTACCTATACAGTGTTCATTACATAATGTGGTGTAATAATGCATAATCTTTTTGTTCGAAAGGCAATTAAATCACAAGAGGTGCAAGATTTTGTGAGACGTGACACTGTTTCTCCGCAAGCGCAGCCAACATTACGGAATTAAAGTGTACTTGTTATTTTAGATAAAAGGAGGCATATCAAGTCATAAAATGGCAGCAGCAGTGGGTATCGACACATTAAATGATACACTGTTGGCCAACACGACAACCCCACGGTAGGACGGACTATGAATTATTTGTCTATGATCGTGCAGCAAGTTCAGATGCCTTCTAGCAGTCAGTGGGAACATCACATCAGTGTTCACGCCAGTGACAGAACAGTGCGCCGGCGACTTTCTGTATTTGTTCGCTTGTCCTACAGGCTTGGTATGTTAACAATTTGTGCCATGAAGAGAAAATTTCTTGCATGGGCCAAGGAGCACTTACAGCGGAAACTTGTGCAGTAGCACTCTGTAACACTTTCTAGTGAATCCAAATTTAACTTGCATTCATCTGATCATACGGCGCAGACGCAATGAATCCTACCATCCTGACTATAGTGAGCACACCTTATCATTCCAGCACGTCATATAATTTGGATTTGTATACTATGTACATTTCAGTAGCCCTTGGATCCACTCATCCTCTAAGAGAAATAGGTACCAAGTAATTTCCTTGGGGGGTAAAGTACGGGCGGCGCGTAGAGCTGACAAATTTGCCGTCCTAGTTGGCCGAATGTCAAATCAAGGATGGAAGCCCAACATGATATTCCCCTCCTATCTAAGTCTTCATGACTTGCTAGGGAAAGCTTTACTTTTTTATATTAAGCATAAAAGTTGGAATACTCCAGTTTAAAAGTAGTGTATTTAGTCCTCAGATTTGCATAAATATTTTGGGGGAAAAAAGCCGGAGTCCTGTCATTAGGCACAGTTTTCGGCCGACACAAAAGTTTAAGCTTCCACATAATTCTGGCGCATGCCACATGGACAAGGCGTACGCACGTTAATGGATTGATGTAGCAGTGAAATCTGCACACAGTACTTAGATAAATATCCATGCATTCCTGAAGTGTTCTGAAATGTGCCGAAAACATCTAATGTGCAGGTATCAGAATGTTTGAGAAATAGTACGTATCTAATTATACTACGGAAATGTTAGAAGTTTTGATTGTGAAAATTACACATCAAAATAAGCGGAAAGACACTGCAGGAACTAACAATTCTTGTGTCGTACCACGAACTTGGACAGTGGAGGTGAAGGCGACATATTTACAAGACCCTCTCCACTGCTACGATTACACAGAATAAGATATGAATATGGACCATTGGTGGAAAACAACCGAAGCACTTAAGTACTTGGAGAAAAACATGTCCCCATTCCACGAATTCCATACGGACTGGCCCGGAGTTGCACCCGAGCCACCGCGATGAAAGAACGGCGACCAACAAGGCTAAAGGATTTGATGATTGCCGAGAAAAGCACTAATAAAGGTGCGACGCAAGCTATCTGAGCATTAGTGGGTTAAAAAAATGGTTCACAGTGAAGGAATGTTTTCGATTTTAGATTATTTTAGTAATATATCAGTGCTTTATGCCCAGTTAAGGCAACAAAAGTGTTGTTTTTACGTCTTTAACTGCGGAAAGTGCTGTTTGTGTAGACAAGAAAGAAAGGAATATGCCTCGTATATTTAATTTTCTTTTCACGTTTTGTGTTCTCGTTGGAAGAGTGTAGAAACTAATTGTCGTGAAACTCGAGTCCTCGACGTCTGTTAGTTTTTAAGACATCGAACATCACATTTTTCATTAGTTGGCCAATTTCGTATCGCCTGCGACTTTTTGAAACATGGTAACTCCAGAACTGCAGACAGGCAGAACAGCGAGAACTCACTGTAAAGCTAATATTACGCGCTCTACATCTCTGTAAAATATATTTAATTACTCACATACGGGCAGACAATCTGCATTGAAACTTTTAATTTTGAGTTTCATCCTTCATCCCCGATTCGTCTTCACTAAAAATAACACGAGATTTCTCCTTTTCTGCTATACAAAATGCATGTTAGAATAGAGGAGGGTGATATCTAGAACATGGTTGAATGCTTTAATAACTAACTCTACCTAGCAGGATCCTCTTTGGGAATCTGAAGAGTTCCTTCGCTAGCCAAGAAATTTCCCACATTTAATGGAAGCTGAGGTTTCATTAGTGTTTAAAACAGCCTGCAACGTGTCCTGTCCTCAGACAGATAAATTCAGCCCACGCCACATCATCCTATTCAAGATCCATCTCAGTGTTATCCTCTCATCTATACTTAGGTCTTCGAAGTGGTCTCCTGCCTTCAGCTTTCCCCATCAACATTCTATATGGATTTCCATTCTCTCCCATACGTGTCAGGAGGAACAAAACGTCCTGGAATATTCACATGTTCAAGGAAATTCACAAAGGAAACATCTGGAATTACAGCCAGTCACGTCTATGACAAAAACAAAATAACTAACCCTTAATCTGCAGAAAGTGACATATGGATGGAAAGGCAGCCATCGTTATGCTTTCAGCAGAGTGTTTTACAAACTTCCGCCGAGTGGTGCGATTTTTGTGGCCACTACTGTAGATCAGATTACTGGACACACTACGGTACGAAACGAGTGTAATTACGTACACATGTATGCTGAGTGCCTTCAGACTCACATAGAAAATATGAACAAGCTAGAAGTTTTGAATTTTTTAAGGTTTTTTTGTGGCGCCAGATGTAGACTAAGATTTCTCCCTCCTGCCAATCACGAAAAGATGCTATTTGAGGAGATTCTCACAGCGGTGTGTGTTCAGGTCTTCTGGCACATGATGGTGTGTCCTAGGGCGAGTGACTTCCGACCTTTCAAAGCAACATAGTGCTTAAATATTCAAGGGAAAAGAGGCCCCAAGGAAAATAACCAGAAGGTCTCTTGACCCTTGTACATGAATGCAACACGTTTCTCTCAAACCTTGAGAACCACTCATCCAACGACTCAGCATCTATACCTTAAGACTTAAACCCCCAAGAAAATACCCATTATTTTCGGGTTCAGAGATCAAACGTTCTTACTGGTAAGGGAGGATGTCAACACCCGTCCCAGCGTTAGCATGGCACAAAAGCGGTTAACGTGGTCGCCATGTAAAAGCATTCTTTCTACCAGGACGATCTTCAGAATTGTGAGAAGCCAATAATTTCCTCTAACGACAATTACAAAATGCGGAGGGTACATTTGTGGCTTTAGCGTCGCTGCGACATAGTATCATATCAATTTCACCTTTTCGGATAAGTTCGGACGACCGACTTTATGCATTAACCTACAGTGGCTTTTCCAAAAATATAAAGTACTGTGTACAAGGCTATACGGGAGCAGTAAATATTTGTTAAATTATCTGCTTTCGGTAAATATTTACCAACACCGATTTCTTAGTAATCAAACTCATTACAATTCGGACAACAGTTTGATCAATACTTTTAGGACTTCTTGCTGTGTCGAAGACGTAATTTCACACATTTCATTGAAAGTTTACTGATATTAAACAAGATAAAATACAAAACACATGGTACAAAACGATAGACAGTACAGAATGACTGACGGGCCTTCGTGAAGGAATACAGTGTACCAACTACACTGGTACACAATTAATCAAATGTATAGTAGGCGTATGAAATGTAGATGTGAAAACGTACGCAATTTAGGTACCTGTTTTGTTATGTTGCATAACTTATTCCAAACATGCATTAATACAGAATACGTGGCTCCGTGTTGAAGTTGATTATATCCGTTTCACACAAAAAATAAAGCAGCGAAAGCTTGGAAGCTGTTAGATTGACTGGCTTGAATATTAATGAAATTTAGACGTTGTGTGAACACATAAGGCAAAGCGACAACTGGGATCACTTGAATTGTAGCATACGTAGGAGCATAGACACAAGCTGATTTGTTTCAAAACAAAATAAGCAAAAATCAGTAGAAAACAGGCCATTCCTTTATCTCTAACCACACGACATTATACAGGCCCACGAAGTGTATAATTTAGTATTTTACCATTTCGTTACTTTTTGGATTCTCACTATTTGTGAATTCAAAGAAAAAGCCCGTCAAAAATTCTGATAGCAAACCAAGTAACGTCAGGTACAAATCGTTAGATACAGTCCCGGTTTGTCTCAGTTGGCACAGAGAAGGAGAAGGCTTGCAGCAGTAAGTATGGAAAGCAACCCGCACAGTCTCAAGCGCTGCTAATCTGCAACACCCAGTGCATGGTTAGTGATATCACGTGACAGGCCACTCACCTCAACTGTCTGCTGGACGTCGTTACGCGCGTTTGGCACGCAGAGGAATACATTCTGCTTCGTGACTGAACTCCTCATGTTCCTGCAATGCATCACACCGGCTGCAATTCTATAACCAAACCCACTCGCTCTTCGGTTTATCAGAGACTTGTAGTGAAAATGAAATTATTCAGGTCCGACTAAATATGATCGACACTGCAGTGCTGTGTAACATCTTGACAGAAAAATCTACTGTATCAATCTCCGCGAGCAGTTTTCCAGGTTTTCCTCATTTGGAGACGCAAGAAGCAGAAATTCGTTAATTAATGTTGCTTCTTTTTTATTTTGCTGAATATTGTAACAAAGCAGTATTTAATCACCATAAACACAGTGTTTTCATCAGGTATATTTACACGGCTACATGTTTCGACAATAAAGTGGTTATCTTCAGGCCATTAATTACATAAAAATAAAATTGCGATTGCAAGTTCATTTTTGTGTGATTAGGACATCGTAATGCTTGGTTCTTATAATATATGTCGATAGGAAATTTAAAAAAAAAAATGAAAATATATGACGTAATGATTGAATACTGTAAATTTTCTGCTTTTCGCGGCGTGTGTTACTCTACAGTTTTATGGGTTTTCACACCGTATAGTATAACGAATCTGAGCTTCAGCACCAACCAGAAACACGTTCAGTCACCCTGAAGACGTAAGAAACACATTCTTACAAAATTGGGAAACAAATTTTGTATCCTACACGGTGCGAAAACGCAAAAGACCATCATATGGCTAAATATTACTGCAGAATCAGCTACATCTTTCACAGATTGAAGATCCATTTAAGGGAACGCCAGAGGAAAGCGTACTGGGTTTCCCATAATTCAAATATATTAAAATTGGACAACATTTTTATGGTTAACTCAGCGACAAGGTATTTAAAATTTAAATTAATATGCAGCAGTTCTGCAGTAAGTTAAGTTCGTACATTACCTTCGGACGTTTCCAGCCCGTTCTCACGCCCTCTGTAGTTATAAGGGCAACCTAAGCAGGGTGAAAGAGTTTATTTGCTGTTAAAACTCTTTCACTTATGTCGGAATGAAATCTTTAAAATTATAAAATTTTGCGAAATCGTAACGTACACCTGTATTGTTTCTTAATTCATAATCGGCTACAAATTCGTGAAATATGAAGACCAAGGCATAACTAATAATCTCCGACCTACAAAGTAAAGACAAATAACATATATTTAATGTACACATCGCAGAAGCAAAGAACTATGAGTTCTAAGTTAATTACGTCTACATAAAGTGACAGAATACTAAGATTCTCCACAAGTCTGAATCCAAATTGAAGATTTTATGGGATAAACTAATTAAGTCAAAGGACCACGAAACTATGAAATATTCTTTGTTGATACGTGATACAAGAATGAAATTAACATCATATAAAAACTCACTTAAGCTACGTCATCAAAGGAATGAAACTACTTCTGTCCCCGATATATGAGATACTACATGAGGTAATGAAAAATAACATGCCCAAGAAATTCCTCGAATACATAAGGAAATCATTCTTCTGCAGAGTCGATCATATTTTATAACGAAACTGAACAAACGTATGTCAGGTAAATGTCATGACATTAAAATATTTAAGTGTAAATTACATCACTGCAAGTATTAGGAGCTGAAAAAGCTGTAATTGATAAATGAGGTTTAGCGATAAGTGCGTGCAGAATTTTGGTTCGCACTGTTTGATGCACTCGCACATAAATTATGAGCGACCAGTGAAAACAGCAGGAATAAATGTATAACATCTGAGATGGATTGTCTGTTGTTTCTTTTGTGATTTGTCTAAATTGTAGCGATTCTTGTAAATGTTACCTGTTTAGGAAAGGCAAACACAAAGAACGAAACAGAAATAAATCACTTACAAACTATAGAAATAAATCACTTACAAGCTATAGACTAACAAATTAATAACATATAATGTTGTATTTTAAGACTGTTATGGTCAAAAAGTTACAATTGTATTGTCAAATGTGTAGCCTTGGTAGGAAGTACCCCAATACTGAATATAATAACACTGGCATTCAAATTAATCATGTACGCAACTTTCACTTCGGATCAATGTGATTCAGTCAACTAAATGAAAAACTAACAATCTTTATTTCCGATCCATTAAGACATTCCATTTTTAGCGTTTCACGAACTATATGTAGTGAAGAACAGTCGGCTGTAAGTATTGACGGAAATAAATATTAATAATTCAGCCTTGTACTTCCTGCCTCTGAACAAAATTTTCAAACGTTTCTTGAAATAAGAGAAATATAATGGCGTCTTTCTTACTGGGTTGTTTTCTAGAGTTTCACAAGTTTTGTCACATTTAACGCAGGGGAAGGAAATGTGCATTTCAGCACACCACAGTTCAAGAGAAAACAAATGGTACACTGAATTACAGCTTGATAGATTTTCACTTTAAAATATCCATATTTTAGTATGATAATTGTTTCGTTGATTCACACTACACCAGATCAGTTTTTTACTGACTTTATGTGAGTAAATGCGAACAAGAAAATTTGATAAGGCGCGACCATCTTGTAACAAACCCCTTCAAGAAACCTATGGTTAGCGTAAATCAAACAAAGGGAGCAACAATGATATGAAATGTGTGGTTCAAGTGTTACGTTATGACATAAAATAAGTAAAGAGTGATAATAAATGTAATAAGAGTTCACAGACAGGAACGAGATAAAACAAACAAAAACGTAAATGTAACAAGTTCGGTCAACCTTACTTGAGTTCTGGTTACGTAATAAGATATTCTCGGCGTTCTTGACTGTAAGCACATTGGTCGTCCTTTCTTCAACGATGTATGTTCAAATATGAGAAGAAATTAACCCTTAAAAGCCCGAATTAAATCCCATCTGCTATTTGCTGGCATTATTAGGAGCTCACCATGTTCTCCACGTTAGCAGGATAAGGGTTAAATTATTAACCCTTAGGTGACTAATGTCATATATATATGGAGCACCCATTCTTGATGTTTCTAGATCACACACAACGACGCAGCACAGTCGGTAGGACTCCTCTGGACGAGTGATCAGCTCGTCGCAGAGACCT
>Ga0268261_10004376_pt1 | contig 10573 bp, 3 predicted proteins | sample TergutNc150P1_FD_190353 | JGI IMG/M metagenome (GOLD analysis project Ga0268261, IMG submission 190353) | Nasutitermes corniger P1 segment gut microbial community from laboratory colony in Florida, USA - Nc150 P1 (SPAdes) (version 2) | ecosystem: Host-associated > Arthropoda: Insects > Digestive...
TGTGCATCTCAGGCGAGCTACTAAATACATTAGCAGACTGCATATCAACATTAGGAGCAACATGCCCACCATCATAAAACCCACTTGGCTGTTGCTGTACAGTAGTCTGTCCAGATGAACCTCCCAATTGTGGCAAAGAAAATACAAAGTTACTGGAAGCAGAATTTTGTTGTTGGCTGGTTGGAAGAATTTGTGAGCACCATATTATGTTATCGTCCCTCACTCGTGTTGCTGCTTGTAAAAAAGAAAAGCTTTTTTCTGTCTCTATCTTTTCCCCATGTAAGAGCTTCTCAATTATTTTGAATACTTCATTATTTGGATTCATTATCTGCTGTCTTCGGAGTTTCGCTGCATCATACAGTTCTTTAAGCTGCCTTTGGTATTCAGGAAGTGTTCCAGTCTGCACAGCTTCATACATTTTCCAGCGAATTTCTTCTGGAGAATAGTCCACCCATCCAGGAAAACAAGATCGTTCTTTGATAGGTGCAAAGCAGGACAATGGCCACTGTCCCCCCTTCTCACTCTGAACCACCTCTTGTACAACCATTTGCATGACTTCTTCAAAATCATGCGAAATGTTTCCAAATTTGTGTGATCCAGGATTCCTTCCATGACCATCATAATAATTACTGGTTGCATACTGATGTCCCCCATACCTTCCTCTCAGTACACTTTCTCCAGAGGATGAATAATCAGGACGCGAATGTTCAAATCGGCAACTACTGCCAAATTTGCATATACCTTGTTGGAAGTATTTGCAAATCACCATTATAGTCTTAAACCTTCATATTTCTAAGAGACGACACTTTACTGGTGTCAAAGCAATCAAACAGAAACCAGCACCAGGCAAACAACCAATATAATGAAGCGCACATATCCTCAACTGAGCGGCAGAAGTTATGATCTGAAAAACGTTCGATATGTCTGTTACAACAAAACGTCGAATAAAAGAGACCACACGCTGACTGCTGCAAGTAACCGTATTACTGGTTAATTTCCGCACATGCAAAACACATAGCGGAAATCTTAACCTTAAATGTAGACTATTTTCTACAGTCTGCACGAGGTGACACTATACAGATAAGAAACTTCACAATTTCATTAGTCAAGTAAACGAATTATCTACTAGTTCACACTCAAGTACAAGTTTACAAGATGTGGAGTGTTAAAAACTTCGACGATTGATATGCCCTCCATCACCCAAACAGGCACTAGCTATTAATCTGTGCGCACTTCTGTTGCTGATCACAGATAAAAGACCATGGATCAGATATGTTACAGACATTTTCGATCACGCGTCCGGGCTGCTATAGATAAAGATCATGCGTTACAAACCATGGATCGGAGCTTCAACTTTGCCCAACGCGCCAAAGTAATCATTTGCTCAGGGGGCATACGCGTCTGGTGGATACCGGTTGAATGAGCATAGGGAGAGGGGATGTCTACCCGGTATATTCAGTTAGGTCACTACCGGTAACTGCCTCGACAGGATATTTTCTTCACCAGTACATAGAAACTTACGAATCAAACGCGAAAATTACATCAAGCATACAGACATATATAAAACACAAATAGTAGAGCTTTTATAGAACAGTCCAGTATTATTTATAAGCAGGACTTAGAGCTAATGTTTCGACTAGTGTTACTCATTCTCACGCCTGTGCCACATAGAATTCAGCCTTTATATCTTATGTGTAACGCCTCCAATTAATCAGTTGTTTATAATTCTATATAATACAGCATCCATACATTAGTGATTTACATAGTTTAGCGGACCAAATATTTGTCAGTCTCATGCCTCCACTCTTATCAACCGTCGTACACTGTTGTGTAATGTACCATTTCTAAGTAATCGAACGATTTATGTGCCTCAGTAGAAATGAGTGTATGTATAATTCGTCCCTCACACCTAATCTATTTTGTAAAAAGATCCGTATAGCTGATGTGGTATGATTAATGAAACCATGTTTGCAAAACTAAATAGAATGTGGACCCATGTATGTGGCAGCGGTGGCCAGGGCGGTGATCGTGTAAATGGGAAGGATCCCGTGTTTGCCACCTGTATGGTGTGTGAGGTGCTGTAAAATATAACGATAAACTATGGATTCTCAGTATACCAGTCAGCATGTTAATGTTTCGAGGTAAGGTTAAGCAACTACTTACAGCTCCGAGGATGCGCCTGCTGCAGAGGATGTTTCCGCACGACAATCAGACGTACTTACTCTACACATAAAGCAAAAATTTAACGTCGTTTTAGTATTTTAAGCTCTTTACTTATTGGGAATACCTGTGATCTACACCGTCAGTCACATTTTTAACCCTAAAAAAGTTTTGGATTTTTCTTCCAATTTCGTATTATTCGATAGTTTTCATTCGATTATGCCCACCGGAATCACTATTCAGAAATTGAGTTTCCGTTCGCATATGCTGCCATCTAATGGCCCACGCGCTTTTGTGAGTAGGATTCTAAGTCCGTGTTTCTAACGACTGAAATTTGAACGCCGCAGCGAAAGAAAAATTGTAGTCGACAACTTTCGTACATAAAACGTTAGTGTTAAGTTAGGAGTATTGAAGAAAACTATAGAATGACTCTAAATCCAGCGTATGAAGCGATCGGAAAAGGCTTTGTTCAGCAGTACTATGCAATCTTCGACGACCCTGCCCAACGACCAAATTTAATAAACATGTATAATGTAAGTGAAGAAACAACGTACCGATAAAATGCACAAGCAGTACTAACAGTTGCTGTTTTAGATTTTGATTCGCATACTTGAAATGAACTCCATTCTAGAGTGAACGTATTCCAACCATAACCAAAAAAGTGTGTGGAAGGAAGGAACATGCGATGTACGTAGTTCCTCTGCTCTTCAAATGCGAAAGTCATTTGCATCCTTAAAAATGATTAAAATTTTTTTCTATCATATAAGATTAATATTATCAAAATCGCTTGAAAGGTGCGTGCAGTTAAGGTAGTAGAACATTGGGTCGTATAATACTTGTAAAATTTTGAAGACCATATTGTCTTATTTAATACAAGTCGGGAAGTGTGTTCTATCAAGACTCGTAACACAGTAAAATTATAATGACGGGAGTATAAGCTGGTGTTTTATATTATTTTTTATATTAGTTTTAGAGCAATATGGGTTTACATATACCTGGATGTTGCAAACAAGCAGGCAACAATGTGTGAATATGATGATGTAAATCCCGAATACGCCATTTACATTGTGTTTCATTTAAAATCTGTCATTTCAGTGAGTTGCTTTATGTAATATGAAACCTTTGAGCTTTACAATGGTTCCAGGAATAACTGTCTTGCATAAGTGCCCATTGTGATGATAGTCTTCAGAAGTGAACTTTCTTGGTTGGGTAGTTAATATCTGCACATCCACCTTCAGAACACCAAATACAATGATGAAACAGTGCTGATTTCTGAAGAAAGCTAATAAAAATTATTTAATCTGTGAAAGTGAATGCAGTGATATAAATTAAAAATGCAACACTCTACAGACCTAGGGATTGTCGTCCATTACATGGTCTGTTCTTCTGTATTTGTGACCATAACTGTCATAAGTCTGTGCTGTAAGTAGTTGCATGCACTGATGGAAACTACATAATGAAACATAAGCAAGCAAAAGTTGAAGATTTTTAAAACAGATGCAGGTTCAGGGGCACATACTGCATATGAATGGATTTAAACAAAAATATTAAATGTTATAACATAACTTCACTTGTACAAATGCTGCTAATAAGGTTGTTTTTATTACCAGAATCCAATATCTGATTTAATTTTATGTAATATTTTATAACTCTCAGTCTCTGTCCATTTTTTAATTTGTGTGATGAATTGAATTTAACATGGATTAATAGAGGAATTAATTTACTTTTCAGACTGAAAGTTCATTTATGACATTTGAAGGACTTCAGATACAAGGGGCTGTAAAAATAATGGAGAAACTAACTGTAAGTAGAAAAGAAAGGTGTGGTATGCAATTGACTGTGTTATTGGTGTGAACATTAGGTGCAATGTACTGATACATAATGTGGAGTGATGTCATTACTTTTTAGAAAATTTGCTCTTTAAGAAATGTTTAAGATTCAGAAGTGGATAAATCTTATATATGAGAACATATCATATTCTGTGAAATGTGTTGTAGATTTTTATGTTTAGTTTTTCTTATATGAATTATATGCATTGTGGGTTAGTAATATCAACATGACCTTTGTCACATCTTCACTACTTCTGGCATGGCAGTTTTGTGCATATGAGTGCATGTGCGTGTGTATAAAATTATAAATATAATGAATATACAGTCGTGTTTGACTATATATTGTTTATATTTATAATTCTGTACAACACAACAGGGATGTCTCACCTGAAAGTGCATATGTATGATTAAAATCATCATACACGGTGCAGTTTCTTGGTATTGAATAATTGTCTTGTGTATTAGATCATTGTATTACTTAGCTGTCATGCCTAGGCAAGGTGCCTGGTGACAAGGAGTGGTTCAAGAGACAAACCAGAAATAGAAGGCCTCCTTACTATATTTTGCCACCATTTGATGAGATTTATGCGATTGTAAAGTGCCTATAGTTTGGCTCTGTTTTTGCCGTTGTAAAGTGTCCATATCTTGGCCCTGACTGGAGTGATAGTAACACAGTGGATCATGATAGTTAACACACATATGTGAGCCAAGACCACATATGACTAAAACTTGGGGACATGATAAATTTACATCCCAGTATGCAGTTATTTTGTAAGTAATTAATCTTGTACAATGAACCAGGAAACAGGATGACACCTTATAATGTGTGTGATATCACTAGTTTACTGGTACTCAGAAATATGTTTATACTGTTTATTTTTTATTTTTTCATTTTAGAGTCTAAGTTTCCAAAAAATAAACAGAATCATTACAGCTGTGGATTCTCAGCCAATGTTCGATGGAGGAGTTCTTATAAATGTTCTTGGAAGACTGCAGGTAATGACAATTAATTAGTGTGATTAATATTAGTTTCTTCTGGTTACTGCTTTGAGAAGTGTTATTTAGAATGTATGTAAGGTACCAAGACTTTCAGAGCAGTACTGCAACTAGCAAGCCAATATCAATAACTTGTTCTTCAGACAGATGAGGACCCACCGCATGCCTATATCCAGACCTTTGTGCTGAAGCCAATAGGGACCAGTTTTTATGTGCAGCACGATCTCTTCCGACTTGCGTTACACGACAGTGTCTAAATAAACTGTTACATCAACATACAGATTACCTCATGGCAGGCAAGATAACTTCATATCTTGTGTGTTTTGTTGTGTTTGTTATGTAAAAACAGTTCTCTAAAAGCTTGTGCCATTGGTTTGTTGTTATATCAGTATTACAAGAGGCAGTCAGAAAATATGGCTTATGTTTTTTGTTTCATGCTGTTTATGAGTTGGACATGTGAAAATATCACTGAACTTTACTACAGAATTCCTGAAGGCATATAGTTATTTTCAGTGTGTTCTGCATCTGTGTTGGCAGTCTTTTTTGACCGTTGAACAGGATCATGTATTCTTGCCCGGTAAAAGCTGCTGTCCCTCTTCTGTAGTCACTGATGCACGGCATTCTCCAGTACCTTGTCATTGGTGTAGTCTACATTCTAGCAGGCTTTTTGTTCCATAAAGGACTAAACAAGTGATAATGTGATAGTGTGAAGTGTGCGCTGTAGGGTCGATACAGCAACATAGGCCATCCGGAATTTCTTGTGGCCTCTGTTGTGCACCCGTTGTCATGGAGAAGAAGCACTTAAGACATTTTTCTTGTAGGATGAACCCAACAAGGGCAAGCATTCAGACTTCTTAGTGTTTCATTACAGCAGTTTGAGTTCACTTTTGTCATCCCAAAAGTCTGTAACCATGATTTTTCCAGCTAATGGCACACTCTTGAATTTATTCTTCCTTGAGGTTGTTGTTTGTTGCTTTTCTATAAAATGCTTCTTGGATTTGGGTTCAAAGTGGTTGACCCAAATGACAGTCAAATGGTGGGAAGCCCTCACCTCCAGTGCTATATTTGTGCATAGGTCAGTTGTGAATTCTGTCCCTGTTTCTTTGCATTAATCTGTCAGCATTCATGGCACTGAACAAGCACAGACCTTGGAATAGCCAAGCTCTTCAATAATTGCCATTATGCTTCCTTTGCTGGTTGATGGGGTAGAGCAAATTCATATGTTGTTACACAACAGTCACCACGTATCAGTTCATCAACCTGGCAGGTGTTGTGAGGCATCACTACAGTGCGTGTCACCACTCTACAGTTTCTCAGACAGTGCTGCTCCTCCTGTTTTAGTTTCTTTAGTGCATCTTACCCATCATCAAAGAGTACTAGCATTCACAGTAGCTTTAATATACACTTTGAGCAAGTGTTTGTGAATGCAAGTTGCTTCTCATCTTCAGTGACCAAAAACTCTTTACCTGCTTGTTGCAACCACACATCAGTCTATGCCATTTAAAAGTGAAGTGTGGTGCTGCCATCAGTCAAACAAAAGAGTCGCAACTTATCAAGTACGATTGAGAGTGTTCAAGGACTTCCTGGTATAGTGATTATTCCCATAAAAGAGCATCCAGAGAGATAAAAATAAGAGGCATTACTTTCTGACTGCTGCTAATGTGTTGGACGTTGTCCATTATCTGTGATATATTTGATATACACAACATTTCGTGAGTTTTCTTGAGAAGATGCGAATAGAGTTAACTCCTGAAATGATGTGTTTATCAAGGATACTTATGCAGTGGACAATGTCCGGCTTAAGACTGGGCAAAATGTTACATAGTGCGTAGCACCTAACCTTGCAGCTTACAGACGGTAATGTCTGTGCCACCTTTTACTGTAGACTGTATTTCCTGATGCTATCAGGACTTGTATGATCAGTTTGTGAATTTATTCCCGGAAGAAATGAGTTCAATATTCCTGCATGTGTTTTTTTTTTTACTGCAGTCCCCTTTAATCATTACACTCTTTCAGACAGTTATGTGATCAGTCTGCCTATAACTCTGCTGCTTTCTGTTTTGCATTTAGATTATTGTGATACCTGTTTCAATTAGTGTGTCTTGCATTCTGCATTATTTTTTTTTTTTGTTCAGTTTATTTCATGTGTGCCTGCCTTTATCTTGCTTTGCATATGTGTGTGTGTGCATACATGTATATACAATATCTGTGTAGTCTCTTCAGGGTTTTGGATGTACATTGTGGAAGCACAAGTAACAGTACAGACTTGCAGTTTGAGGCAGTTTATTTTACATAATTTAAGTTTTACATGTGGATTTAAATCCAGTTTTAGAAGTTCCAAAACGGTACTCACTCACACATAAACTGCATCTTTCTCACACTGTAGATTTATTTCTTGCCCTACAGTGTTTATCCAAAACCTCAGAGGGACTTTGTACACACAGCAGCGCACACATTGCTGATTAGGCAGGTTCCTTGTAAGTTTCTTTTTTTTTACATTTTGTTGACTGTGCATCTCTATATAATCATGTAAAGAAAAACCAACATGATGCGCAATTTATTCTTAGTATATTTCGTCAACCTCTACATGTTTCTGGCGTATCTATGCCCATCATCAGGAGGTACAACCGTATGTATACAACAGTTGGTACTTGTTATTCTTTTTAGATGACATTCATCTAAAAAGAATAATAAGTACCAACTGTTGTATACATACGGTTGTACCTATTGACGATGGGCCTAGATACGCCCAAAATACGTAGAAGTTGACAAAATATACTAAGAATAAGTTGTGCATCAAGTTGGTTTTTCTTTACAGTCAGTCAGTTCACATACTAATTTTTCTTAATGTATCCATTCCTCATATTTTGCAGTCTCAGTCCAGACTCTATAATCACTAGTCCACTCATCTTCCTTGCCATCTCCTATTTGTTCCGTTAGTGGCTGGCTGATGACTTTGCTATCTTGTAGATGTTTTTCCCACTGTGGGAAAGTCAAAGTAATTGTGTTCTTTGTCAGAAATGTCATATGTTTATGATCTGGAATAATCTGGGTTATTTGGCATCCCAAACCAAATTTTGTGGACACCTGGCTAGAGATCCTTAAAACTCAAAACTGGGACAGATGGGATCCTTAACTGTTGAATGTTTTATATCTGGCATAGGTGTTGATCATGTAGTTGCTTGTCTAATGAGGCCTATAGAGGACCCTCTGTTGGAATAATGAGATTGGTGACTAATTCCCATCTGATACTGAGTCTGAAAATAAGTGGAGTTTTAGCACTATGTCCTATTAAGCACTCCTCTGGTGTTATTCAGAGTGATAGCTTATATCTTTGCCTGTTTTGTGCTAATTATTTGTCAAAATTTGAAGCTTTTTTGAAAACTCATAGATATATGGCTTATTTTCACTTGATAAGTAATTTATTTAAAATATATTTTGTGGGAAAGAGCCAAGTTAACATGCAAGAATTATATCAAGCATATATGTAGCATTCTATTGATTTCTCAAGGCCTTGTTTGTGTTGTGTTTTGTTTTAGGCTGACGAGGATCCCCCACATGCATATTCACAAGTGTTTGTGCTCAAACCACTGGGCAATTCCTTCTTTTGCCAGCATGACATCTTTCGCCTGGGCATCCACGACACGGCTTGAAGAGTGAGCACCGTTCATAACACCAAGTGAATACAAAAGGCATTGCCGTTGTTGTGGGTGAATAGTATGTGATGGACATATTGCCAGTACATGGTATATGAACACATAAATGAACAGTTACTTTGAGCAAGTTGTTTGAAAGAAGTTGCATCCACGATCAGTGAATAATAATTCATGTTACAACCCTTTCACCCACCATGTGTTTAGACTGTCATGTAATTGTGTGATTACAGTAACATTGTATGTTGCATAAGACTTGGAAGCAACAGAGATCTACTGTCCTCATCAACATAAAGTTAAAGTTGCAAACACATGGTGGTTTTTCAATTTTATTTAACCTTCAAGACAGCAACATTGCCATATTTGGAATGCTGTGCCACTGAGAGAAGTGTACTTTATATACGATGCTAATGTCACTCTTCTAATTTTCAAGATACCTATGAACAAGTACCCTGTTTTAGTGAAGTAATGATAATCCTGTAGTTAGTAATCATTTAAGTGCTTCATTTAAAGCAAATTTCCTAACTTTATTTTAATGTTAGGAACTTTCAATTGCATATGGCTGTGAAGGTTAAACTACATATAACAAAGTACTTTATCTAATATGGAAGTTACGATGTGATGCAGTGGTTTTTCAGGGCATGTAAAGCTGAGTAAGATGTTGCAAATGATCTGGCAAGTATGTACACATTTACATAAGCTTTTTGAATATTATCCATTGATACAGTGATGAATTTTGGATATATAAGTAGAAATTCAAAACAGGGTACATAGCAATATTGGTTCTGTTTACTTGGAATTTGAGTTGTGTTATAGCTGTTTGCGTACAAGTTCATTTATGTTTGTGTTATAGCCATTTGCTTAAAAATTCGTTCTCCTGGCAAGAAGTTAACAAGCATTTGTTCAGTGTATGTTAAGCTTGTTAATCTTGACTGGGATTGCCGTTTGAAGCGAACTGTAACGGATATGCCTTTTGTAGGGTAGGGGTTTTTTTTTTTTGTAACGTCAAGGATTTTAAAATTTAAAGTTGCCATCCCAATTTATTAATTATGGTTACTGGAAGTGGTAAGAATTTAAAATAAAGCCATTTCAGAATCAAGCATTGTACAATAAAATGTCATTTTTTACACTGTTTCCTAGTTGATCACATTATATTGTAATTTACCACTAAAATCCTGTGCTTCTTAGTTTTTATGTTGGGCTATCTTGTATGGGTTTTGTACTAGAAAATCTCCCCCCCCCCACACACAAACACACACACACACATTGCCATTCCCTCCGCCTTCTGCGTATCACACTTATTCCTTGGGGGAGGGGAAGGACAAAGATCTCTCTGATTGGTATACTTGGCTGTCATTTTGATCCAAATAGCCTAATGATGTGCCCTGTATTCCTATTCTAAGAAAAAAAAAATGATGGTTTTACTGGGGACATGTTACAGCAGTAAGTGCAAGAAGTGTTCAGAAGATCAAAATTAATGTTATGTGAGATTTTCCAGAATACCTGGTGACGTGTTATCAAAACATGAAGGAAGCCTGAACAAGGAATTTCTGTTGTGTTGTAAGAAAAAAGTACGCTTAAATATATCCCGCATTATTTTGACACAGCACGACTGTCACCACGATACGAAGGTAAAACCAGAGGCTGCCACTGCAGTCACTGAGCTCCTGATTATGGGCGGGAAAACGCCCAAAACATGTTGAGCTGTAAACAAACGTCAGGATAATAAAATGTTGCATCAGGTTGGTGATTTATTTGAATTGTACGATGATGCACGGACTTACAAACCTTAAATTTTACATTTAAATTTTAGCACACCCTGTATGTAAAATGTGAATAATACCGGAACCAAAAAAGGTAGCATTATGAAATAAACGGCATTTTGAAGAGAAAAACGGAGAGTGTGCAGCATGTTTAAAATACTCAGTACTTATA
>Ga0268261_10004377_pt1 | contig 10572 bp, 7 predicted proteins | sample TergutNc150P1_FD_190353 | JGI IMG/M metagenome (GOLD analysis project Ga0268261, IMG submission 190353) | Nasutitermes corniger P1 segment gut microbial community from laboratory colony in Florida, USA - Nc150 P1 (SPAdes) (version 2) | ecosystem: Host-associated > Arthropoda: Insects > Digestive...
TGACATTAGTAGCCTAAAGGTTAATAATTTAACCCTTATCCTGCTAACGTGGAGAAAATGGTGAGCTCCTAATAATGCCAGCAAATAGCAGATGGGATTTAATTCGGGTTTTAAAGGGTTAAAGAGGGAAAAAAATAAAACTAAAATAACGATTCTAATCTAGGAAGAAAGAATGGTGAATTCTCCGCAACGATTATGAAACAAACTGGCGAACTGTAAGCACAATGTAACAGTTCACCCACAATCGCTCTGTAGCCCTAGATTTTTTACTTCGTCACCGCTAATTTTAGACGATTTCGAACCACCGATCAATGAGGGCGTTTAAAATGCGTATTTTCACTCTTTGTTACAACACACACTATATATCCGCATCTTAGCAGCACGATTACATCGAATTATGGTGCAGATACTACAGGATCCTTATTTTATCTGACAACTGTCATTTGTAATTCCTGCCGCCACTCGGCAGAGCGTGTGAGCAAGCGGCTGAATGGGCTACGTTAACACAATAAGCAAGCAGACAGGAAATAGCAATCGACAGTTGACAGATAAAACAACGATTCTACAGCACGTAGATAGCAACTGACAGTCCATGAGATAACAGTGATGACTGAACCCTCACAACGTATTTTAAAAGAGCAACACATCAGCAATTCCAAACAAAAGGATCTTCAACGATGCAATTTAAACGCCATCAAACGATGACTGTGGCGTATATACGTGTATGATGGAAATGCGCGCACACATTATATTCACGTACAGCATCAGTTGTGACTGTCCGATTTTAACCAAAACCGAAACGGCGGGACAGTTTCTTGTAATATTCTCCAATACCACGTATCAGAAAATTCTTTCACCAGTTTTCTAGTCGTTCCATGCAAACGGGCGGGACGGAAGGAGTGATTGCAATTGGCGCTCCGCACGGATGCGAAAATGAATTCCTTAGCTAGTTGGAGTATCCAAGAGATGTCAGACACATCAAACCAGCCCAATATTCACTGCATCGCATGCACTAATTAAGCCCTCGGAACAAACCCCTTATTGAGAAGTTAACAGTTTCTCAGACAGTCAAAACGTTTCCTGCAATCTATGGAACCCAGATGTTCATTGCCATGTTCACAACATCACGCCACCTCTCCCTCACTACAACCAGATAAATCCAGTCCATGCCACCCCAACATATTGAGGTTACATACATTTTAATATCCTCCCACCTATGTCAAGGTCTTCCAACTGGTCTCTTTCCCTCATACTTTCCCACCAAAAACTGGCTATTCAATTCTCTTCTTCCCCATCGTGCCACATGATCCGTCCATCTCATTCCTATTGGTGATGAGTACCAGTTCATGTTGCTCTCCATTATGTACTCTCCTCCAGGCCCCTGTTCCTTGTCCCTCTTATGCACAAGTATATCTGTCACACGGTATCCCATTTTCCAACACCCTTTGCCTACGTTACTCCCTAAATGTGACAGACCAAGTTCCACACCCACAAAAAAAAAAATTTGGCACAGTTATAGTTCTGTATAGTCCAATCTTTGAGTTTTTAACAAAAGAAAGTTTGCCTGTCCAGGCTTAGCTGTAGGTTTCATTTAGGCACATTTTAACTAACATACTTTGTTTCAAAGGCTATACCATACTCAAATAGAATGTCACAAAAATCTTCCCTCATAACCAAATTGCAGGCATTATTGAGGTCTATATATAGATGACATACTGTCCCACTGCATTCCTATTTTTCTAAAGTATGTGATTAATGAAAATTATGTGATCAGTAATTGCTGTGCTACGTTCAAATCTACACTGATGATCCCCAGTAATTTCATCTACATATGGAGTTAATCTTGACAGATGAGTGTGGAATAAAATTTTGTACATAGTTAACAACAGTGACATGCCTCAGTACCTACTGCAGCCAGTTTTATCATCGTACCTACAAACAGGTGCAATGATTAACTCCTTCCACTGCCGAGGTAATTCTTCTTTATTCCAAATAGAATTAATAAGTTCATGTATCTCAGAATAGAGGTCTACTCTCCTACCTACTGACTGAGTTGACTCTGACCAATACATGGCAATTTATATCGTTTCAACATGCTATAGCCATCTCAATTTAAAGACACTGGTGGCTCAGATGTAAATTGGAAACAGTAAAATTCTTTTCCTGAAAATTTTGTGAAAAGAAATTATCTCTTAAAATGTGAATATACGGTCCTAACAGCTTGTCTTTTAAAAAATATGGAAGTCTGTTGCAGTCAAATGTGTCTACAATGCAGAATTAAAGCATGGCAATGAACAATGTGTGAAATTTTTTTCAAATTCATGATAAAATTCTGTAAGGTAGCAGATTATAAATATGTACAATAAACATGTGTGTGCATTAAAATAGATCAGAATGTCACTAAAATAACTGCTATAGACAATATTTTCAAATCAAATGGAACTGGAATTTACTATATATCTCAGCCAATCAATGTGGTTCTCTGGCAGACAGCTTCGTAACAACGGCTCAACCTTTCAGAGGGATGTGTATAGCACTTCCATTGTTACAAATCTAAATGACACACACACTGTTTCGAACAGTAGGCAACAATATGTTAACACAATTCAGACATACTAGTACCTACAGTTTGGGCTTCATATCTTCCAAAATCAACTAATACAGAATGTAATCAAAATTCAATCACAAAAAATGTGGCTTATATATATGCAACCTAGATGACAAGCACCACCAAGTGTGAGGCACCAGTGCATATTGCAAAAAGAATAAAATGTATATTTTACTGTCCACTCCATGACAAAGATATGCACATATGTCACTGACATTAAAAATTCTGTTGGAAACTAAAATATATTTCATACTAGTAATATCTGCCACATGAAAGCTGCATCTGAGTAACCAATACTGGTGATATGTGGTATAAACCTGCTGCCAGAAAGTCTCCATCTATGACAATGTTTAACTGCTATGACCACGTAAGTATAAGAAGTGTACAGTCAGCACAACAATAGAAGTACTTTTGTGCATGTTTCTGCCATATGTTTCAACCTGCAAATAGCCACCTTCAGATAGTCCACTGATTATACATCAAGTACAACATTTTCTGTCATGCCAGTAATTAGCAATGCTGGGAACCTACATTTTATGTTGATGAAAGCTAAAAATCATAAAATTGTTCAAAATGCATATATTGTAAGACATTAATCTAAACTGTTTTCACTACTTCCATTACAAACTCTGTGACATACTAATACCCTCTGCAATACGCAGCGTCCTCTACACCTTCTTAATCACAACCTTTCTGTAAAATTAATTTTGTAAGATCAAATAAGATTTTCTCAGAATTTTATGGCATATAAGATGACAGTGGATGTTAATATAGGGGTAATGGATGAAGTACTCTCATACAAAATGGTAAACCAGTTACACGCACTCATATGCCAGGAAAACAATGACACCCATAAAAACTCTGCAAATGATATACCAGTTTCAGTAAAGTACCCAAACAGTAGATTAAAATACCTTTACATGACATTTTTTCAGAATAAAATGCTGTAATCTTGGAAGGGGCGGGGGTTAAATTAAAGAGCTCTCTGCCCCCAGTTGACAAATCTCAATAATAAGTAAACAAAACCAACAAACAATTTGTCAGCACAACACATATGGTAAAGAACATCAACACTTACATGTTTCAGCTATACTAACAGCCATTATCAGGCTGTATAGAAGAAAATAAAGTTTTAACACACAACTACAAAATGCAGTAAGAGACCTCCAACTTTACAGTGAATTCCTACACAAAGTCAATTTAAAATGTGTCATCTAATATACAACAAAAATTTTTTAACCTACATCATAGAGAGCTACACTGTACTGTCTTCCTTTATACATGCTTTTTAAATGTATATATAGAACATTTTATCTTAGATCACATTCTGAACTGATCTTATGTACTACATTTTGCAGTTGTATGCTGAGACTTGTTATTTTCTTCTGTATATCCTCACGATGGCTATTAGTATAGCGAAAACATGTAGCTGTTGATATTCTTTACAATATATGTTGTGTTGACAGATTATTTGTTCGTTTTATTGACTCAAAACAAAAGGGGGACAAACTGCCTTCAGATAAAGTGAGTAATTTCATCCAACATACCTAAACCAAAATTCATTACAATCTTATATGACACAACAGTCTAAAAAAGATTCCAATTCATTAGAGAATGTTCACATTAAAAACATAAAAAGGATACTACATACTACAAAAAGAATAAGGTAATAAAATTTAATTCACTCATTAACGAGAGAAAAGTCACTATTGGTGAACAGATAGAAGCAAATAATATAGTAAAACTTTGAGAAAGGGTATCAAATCATTGCAGGGTTTATAATGTAAGCAAAGAACACAATATACATTGCATACTATAATATATGTACATTTTAAACAATTTTATGATTTTACCTTACAACACCCTAAAACATTGGACCCCAGCATTATTAATTATTGGCATGCCACATAATGTTCTACTTGTACTTTACACTTAATCAATTGATGGCGTCACAATTGCTATTTTAAGCTGAAAATTGTTGCAGAACAGCACCAAACAATAATGTTATATTGTTGTGCTGACTGTACATTCCTTACTCCTATTCAACAGTGATACTTAGCATAAATTACTAAGAGAGGGAGGGGGTCCAATGTCACGTACTCCTGTAAACTGCACATGGTAAGCACAAAACACGATGCAACTTAAGTTATGGGTCATATGTTGTTATTTTTTCAAAAAACATAAAAAAAAGTTTGAAACTATTAGATCCATAATTTTTGCCTCCATGATACAACTCATGGAAAGAATATCTGAATACAATATGGGACATGCATTTCAAGCTGTAAGCAACTGGCCTCGGTATTATTTCTACAACTAAGCGATCAAATAGCATGCACTTCTACACTAACCTACCACATTTCTAAAGCAAAGGTGTGCCTCAGCAAGCAACAAGACTAACATGGTGCAGTCATTGCCCTAGCATCATCATTGTCATACATTCCAAAGTATCATAATAAACCGCCTGAAGTCATTTCCTGTATGTAATTACATGCTTGTCACCATATAACTTCGAGGTGCTCTCTCAATTATTCTCTCATTACAATGATTCCGTGCGGATACTGTTACAGATACACTGCAGTTTCCAACACTAAATATCTAATGCGGTGCGTGCGATTATAACTGCAAAATACTAAGTATGAGAAACTCTGCCTACTGCCTTGGTTTAGCTCATCCTAAATTAGAGACTACAGTTTCATAATCTACTATGAGTGTACCTAATTCTACGTCGTGTACTAAGCAAGCTAACCGGCTACTAGGGCAAAATTTTATGACGGCCTTGAAAAACTTGTATTACCCGTACTTTGGGAATGTCCAACGCTGGAAGCCTATTACTACGTCATTCTCCTTGCACCTGGATTATTATATGCCGATTACGATATTCCTGCCTATCACCCAACATCTTTTTTCATTTCAGTAATACTCAATATATAATAACAGCACACTCTACAACAAAATTGCTTATTTAAGCCGTAAATATTACAATTTAAGGTTATGTAGTACACAGTAATTGCCTTCATGTGGTGTACGAATTTCGGTCGTCAACTGTTCAAGGTGAGCCATCTACTGGCTACAAGAGCAACTACACGATATTATGGATTTGTCTACGGGTCTGATCAGCTGATCACGCGCCGATTATTATACTATTGCTGGCCTTGATGCTGACTTTACGACAGCAACGCTGTCTAAATAACACACGACTGAGTTGTTTCCATTAGTTTAAAACTTTTCTACACTTCCATACGATATGACAGTTTCACGAGATATGAAGAATCTTGGTATATCCGCAGTCGGAAACCAGTTCTTCCTTTAATTAGGCATGTTAGGTGTGTCACTTCACAACATGAGCGTTCCACATCGGCAAGGTCATGTGATTAGCACTGATGAGTACAGCTGGCCTCCAAACATAACTGCCTAAACGACCTTGACAATCGATCACCATGGTGAGCAACGGTTATACACTTTTCTTTCACATGCTGGGTAGCAGCTTCGTGCCAACTTCTTGTTAATTACACACGATCGTTTCCTACGTAATTACACTCTAGCCACATCTTGTTACTAGTAACATAACCTTTTAACGAATATTATTCCATACGATTTAATCACGTAAAGGACAGTCGTGATCGTGTGATCACTGAAAATGCTGTATTCTGTCGCTCGATAAATTAATATTCTCCTGATTCCATTACAATAGGTTCTGTACCGACAGTCCACCGACAGTGGCCAACCTGCTGTCAACAGGATGCCAACCCATACACGATCAGGGCAAACACTGAACACATACCACAAATGTCAATAAGGTTGACAGTGCCAAATCAGAGATTCCCCGGTACACATGAATGAAATGCATGCTAGAAAAAGAGATGGCACTTACCATGGTCATTTTAGGCCATAATCTACCGATTACTTCCACCACTTCATCGCAGGAGCCAGCCACCGTCACAAGCACGCCGCACTCTCGTTAGAACAGTTCCCCACTCCCAGCCCCAGTCCCGGCACGATCGTCCTTCGTCTTTCACTACAACCAGATTTCTTCTAAAAATTGTCGCTCCGTGTAGTGTGGCGCAGCAGTAGTTCAGACGCTGTTGCAATGTTTGTTGTGGAGCGAACCTAGTCAAATGAGTAACTGTTCGCTTTGCTCGACTTTTCTCGCTCACCGCCGTTTCCTGTGGCGTAACGCTCGAAATAAATCACACCAGCGGCTACCGAGCTTCCGTTTAAACCTGACGGCGTATATCCACAACTTTCAACACTAATCACGATGCCAAAAAATTAATAAACATTTCCCAGCCAGCGTAGTGTATTTACGAGGCCATCAATCAAGCTCCAAACGGACCAATCCCAGCCCACAATCCAAGTTGTAGTCCTCCATATTAGGAAAGGTAGGTGATATCATAGGCGGAGCGTAACACGTCACTCCTCCTTCATGAAAAAACGCGGGAAGTGAATATCGTGGAGACAATTAGTTATTAAAACTTCAAAAGAATTCTATGATATCTACAGGATTTGCTCTAAACCTAAATCACTCAGTTTTGTGCTGCTTAACTGCAAAACAGTCCCACGTCTTCACAGAGTGGTTGTGGGTAACAAACAGTTGTACCGGTATACGCATGTTGACAGAGTTTAAGCGTTTAACCTGTACCGACGAACTAGTAAAGAATAAATATTTTACATGTATGAGGCTCACTATATACCGTTTTTCTGGGGTCCAGTCTGTGAAATTAATTAAAGTAAATATAACATGTAAAGATGTCGATTTTCGCGTAGTTACGTAAAAGGCCTATAGCGTGCTGCAACAGAATGTTACATGCAAATGTTCTTTCGCGCCTAATTTGTTCTAAGGTTACCCAACAGTCGAAACAGAAATGTGACGACGTTCTCTCAGATTAAATATTCTTTATGCTTGTTTTGCTAATTCTATACCCAAAAAACTACTATGAAAAACAGTAGGCCCAATTTATTCCTTTTCTCCAACTAGAACGTAGGGTCTGATAAAATTAAAATATTTGAAGACACTTTACCATTTGGGGTCATTTACGACCTATCTTATGTGGTAGTCTTTCAATCACAGTGCATACAAATTCCTTTGAATTGCTGCAGTACTTTTTGTTTCAACATTCGGTCTCAATATGCCTATCAATGCATTTATTTCTACTTTTTTTTATGTATTTGATAATTTGTGTAGAATTACTAACTGCCTCCATAAAACACATCCCTTCTTCAGGATTTAATAGTTCCTCGGCTAGTCAGAGAGGCTCTTATTTTTTAATGGAATCTGAAGGTTTATTAACGTATTCAAACAAACTGCCACTTGTCCCTTTTTTAAGCCATGTTAATCAAATTCAGTCCATCCTCTCTTATTTCTTAAGATGTATTTTAATATTGTCGTCGCCTCTATGCCTAGGCCTTCAAAGTTTTCTCTTTCCTTCACGTTTCCCCTCCAAAACCCCGTTCGAAAAAGCTCAGTAACATTTTCTTCCCTTAATCTGAGAGAGAAGTTTCACGCCCATATAAAATATAATGCAAAATTTAGTTTTGTATGCTTTCATACTTATCCTAAGATTACAAAAGAGAAGACGGAAACTCTGGATTAAATGTTTGCAGGCATCCCTCGAATTTAGAATGCCCTTAATTTCTTGAGGCATGCATTTTTTTTTTTAATTTTTATTGTCTTTTTAAAATATTCAAACTTTATCGCAGTCTGAAAGAATTTGTTATCTATCCTTATGTTTTTATTTAATGTACAATAATATTAGCTACTTACTTACGAATATGTAAAAGAATGCCTGAAACGTTACGAGAATAAAGTGACCTCCATATATATATGTTTTTCTAAACATTTTGTTCCATTTAACATGCATGCTCCCACTTCGTAACGAAAAACATCTTATGCACTCCATTGTACCGCATATATGGGCAAGAAATCTTAAGTCGTATGGACCGCTTTTGAGAGAGGTAATACTAAATAAAACTTGTCGCTCCGTAGTGTCTGATCAAAACCTACAGCAGATAAAATATTTTGTTAGCCAGGAAACTGCTAAATGTTTACTTCGAAATTTAATTCTCTCTTCAATGAAGAGGAGTACCTAGATCACCGACAGAGCAGAGAAAATTCATAGGATTTTAGTCAGAATAAACAAATAAATTTCTTTTTAAATTGTATAAAGACAAGCACAGATCTACACTTCAAACAAAATCATTTTTAAAAACTCATAACGCCATTATGTAATTTATTACTTTTTTACCTACAGTTCCTTCTGGCACTGGCGTCCATCAGAAGACGTCTCCATTCTTCTCTGTCTTCTGCTCGTCTCCTCCATCCTCTTACTCCTAGGATCTGTGATGTGTCCCTCTGGATGACGTCCTGCCATCTTGTTCTTGGTTTTCCCCAGAACATTTTTAACGGGAGAACAGATATAAGGGCTCCGGGTTTAAACGGTGTTCGGACAGTCCATGTGCCGCCAATTAAGTCCTCTTCTTTGAAGTTCATGGGACCTTGCAATGTGATATATTTCTATAGGAAAACCGACCAGATGCACAATTCTCGAGTTTATTGAATATCACTCTACATGTTTCGGACGGTCTTTCCGTCCATCATCAGGAGTTCAAGACTATACATATAGCATCAGGTATATGTCATACGGGTTTGTTGACTGCATGCAGTCAACGAACCTGTATTATTATTATTATTATTATTATTATTATTATTATTATTATTATTATTATTATGCATGTTAGCATGCAGTCCAGCAGGAACCTGTAGGACACACACCTGATGAGTCTTGAACTCCTGATAATGGATGGAAAGACCGTCCGAAACATATAGAGTGATATTCAATAAAATCGAAAATTGTGAATCTAGTTGATTTTCTATAGAAATAAGTCCTCTTTCTTATAGCCAGACAGTCTTCTATTTATCAGTCCAATCCCAGGCATCTTTGAGGGTTTCTCAACATAAAATTTTACGGGGCGATGTTGTCAGTTTCAGGCCTAAACCGCAACTTGAAGGACTATGGTATCGCTTTTCGTTGGGGTTTGACAAGTCGGCCATGAGATAGCTTGCCAGCAGCTACACTACCACCGGTGTACTTCTCAGGATCCTTTGACTTCGCAAGCCCCACCACTACGTTAAATTACGGATACCATCCTTGGTAATTTATGATTTAACAGTCTAGAATAATCTCATATTGTCTGATGCTGTCACGCGTCTAACTTCTGTTCCAAAGGTACCCTGCTCGAATCTCGGCTGCGATATCGATTATCCTGAGAGGTTTTACGGTCTTCTTCAATCCCTCCAGGCAAATGTTGTGATAGCACTTATTCCACACCAGGCCACTGCCGCTACCTGCTTGAGACTTCCACATTAGTCTTCCATTAAGCACCCCAGCTTTCGACAATATAGACCTACACAGACATTTCCCGACTTGCGTAAGAATTCCGATGCTGAAGATGTACATATCACGAAATTTACGTCAGTCAGAACTGACCCCCGCCCCTCTACCCTCTTATTTATCCCACCTCATCGGTTATGTACACGTTCTTACAGTCTCAGTTCACATGTTTAAGATGTTATTTCTATTAATTTTTTAAACAAAACCCAAATACACTTAATTATTTACCTTAATAACAATAACGTTAGTATTATATATATTATTAATTAATAATCTTAACAATAATTTTTCAGTACGTCCAAGTTCATGTAACTTACACATTACGTACTCCGAAAACTGCCTGTGGTCTGAGCTATGGACAGAGCCGTTGAATAAACCACACATGAATACATTGTATAAATCATTAACCTTTAGGCGACTAATGTCATATATATATGGAGCACCCATTCTTGATGTTTCTAGATCACACACAACGACGCAGCACAGTCGGTAGGACTCCTCTGGACGAGTGATCAGCTCGTCGCAAGAGACCTCTACCTGACAACACACGACACTCACAACAGACAAATATCCATG
>Ga0268261_10004378_pt1 | contig 10570 bp, 7 predicted proteins | sample TergutNc150P1_FD_190353 | JGI IMG/M metagenome (GOLD analysis project Ga0268261, IMG submission 190353) | Nasutitermes corniger P1 segment gut microbial community from laboratory colony in Florida, USA - Nc150 P1 (SPAdes) (version 2) | ecosystem: Host-associated > Arthropoda: Insects > Digestive...
CCCCCAATACAATATGTTCACTGCTCATCATGTTACTCACCTTTGCGGTTGTATAATCGACAACCTTTTTAGTTGTGAGATCACACTTGTTTCCTACCAACAGTTTATTAACATTATCACACGCATAACGATCAATTTCTTCTAACCACTGCTTAACATTGTTGAAAGATTCTTGATCTGTGCAGTCATACACCACAATAATACCATGTGCACCTCGGTAGTAACTTGATGTGATTGTTCGGAACCGTTCCTGTCCAGCCGTGTCCCACTGAAAACAAAACCAAAAACATTTCTTAGTGCATCAATTTCACGCTGTATGGCTTATGAAACTATAGTGTTTGTTTTCTTAGAACAGTTCTGTTGCACATGTTGGCCAATCAGAAATAAAAAGTACACTGATGGAGAAGGTTCATACCCCATAGTAAAAATAACCTAATGCATGAATACACCTAAATCCAAGTTCATCAGAAGCTTAAACATTGTCCTGCACATCAGGAACAATGCTACAAAAAATCAGCTTTCATGTCCACTGTGATTCATCTAACAGGTAAAGTTGGGCTATCCAACAAGATATGCCCTCAGATTTGCATCAGTGGCAACCAAAACAATAAATCCAGCAGCATCACTTTCATCAATAAAAGCATACAGAAGATCAAAACTACCATCTGGTAATGATTTCACTCTGCAAAACCATACACTCATGGATCACCATCACATTTCCAGCAGCAAACTGTTGCGAATTTCTTGACTGTTTTTCATGTACAGTGCCTGCCTCTGTCTGTACACACTGTAAAATCTCTGAGAATGCTTTTCACTTTATTTTGTGTAGTCAAAATCGGGTACAAAATGTCATCCATTCTGGTAAGCCTGCCTGTAAATAACCTCAGCCAGCAATTCTGAATTTTTTCTCTTGCACCAATGAGTAGTCTTTCACCAATCATTCCATTAAACATTTCCAATGACACTGTTTTTATTATCTGTAGTGTGCATGTTAGCTCCAAAACTTACAAATATACGACTCCCTCTTACTAACTTGGCAAACAATGTATACTTACAATTTGGAGTTTTATCGTTTTTCCATCCAAATCAATAGTTCGTATTTTCTGAAACAAAGATTCGGAGTTAGAACTGTGATGTAATACGCATAATCTCGTGACAGAAAGAGTAATCTGTTACAAGATCATCATCTTTCTGTGCAGAAAGACATATGTATTACATGGCCATATGGGTGGCATGCTGGGAAGTCCAAGACATGGCCTTACCCACATTAAACCACCAAGCTTATTATCTGAAGGAAATAATAAAACAATAAAACTGGTAATCTAATGAGACAAGATTCATGATGAAGTGTATCTGTTTACTAAAATTTTTATTACAGCCCATCAAATTTGTTTCTCTGATAGACCAAGTTTCTTTACTACAAGTTTTGGTCTCTTTATGGACAGACGCAAATGAACAAAGTGCACCTGTGCCAAAAACACACAACTCACACTGATATTATGTTTAGGTGAGCCATTACAACTAGTGTCTTATCAATTTTTCTTTTGCACTAAAGCAATGGTACACTCAAGATGCCCTGATAATACACATGTATGATCTCTGTAAACGAAATACAGCAAAATTCCACTGATCCGACCCACACAGGACAGGCCATGTGCCAAGCCATCAAATATTCCACATTATCTGACAGTACCTATACTGACCTAATTTCTTATAGAGAACTTTTCTTAGCACTCCTATACTGGGGCTGTACATCAATCAGGGGAGCATTCCTGTTAGATATTTCTTCACCTACTGGTTCAGGGTCATCATGGTCCTCTTGTGTTTCTGGAGTCTTCAATAGCTGAAGGCTACAAATAACTTGAAGGAGTAAGAGCCAAGGGTTCAGGAGATATCATAACTGATGTACAGACACTCTTGGAGGCCTTTCTGATCACATCCTTGAGATCTGCCTGTTTCATTGATGAAGATCTTTTCTGGTAAAAAGCAAAACTTCTGATCGTGGGACTACTCTCATCAAGTGCCATATTAACAGACATCAGATTAAAGGAATTTTGCTGTATTATGAAACAGATGCTTGGGACTGAAGAACAAATATGAATCCAAAAAGCTCTTTTCCATCGGTCCACTGAAACGCTTCTTCAGCAGAGAACAATTTATAACAAATCCATGTATCAAGCAGTACATAACATTACACTCCCACACTTCATTAATTCTGAACAATCTTTATATTGTAATTTTAAAATGCATTATACTCAAAAAAGAAAGATGAACCTGCCAAAAATGTATGCACTGTACAAGGCTACTATCTAGTGGTACATGACAAACTTTGGCAAAAGTGGACAATGAATAACCATCTTTTTAACATACATTCCACTGTTTACTGCTCTAATCCTCTACATCATAACTACACAGAAATATAACACTCAACCTGACATGACTTTTAACACCTGCCTGATTACAAGAGAACATTACATTCCTTAAGCAAGGCAATGCAATACCCCAACATCACAAATGATTTTCAATGCCTTCTTTAAATACGGTGATTAAATTCACAATTCTGATTTCCTAATATTAACTACAGTGCAAAAATGCATGGACCCCCCCACTGACAGAAAATTTGATTAGTGGCAAGTTCTGCTCTGCCTGCTGTCATGTAAAACAGTCAGATTGCAGAGTGATATAATAGACCATTTAAAGGACAATTACTGTGCAAAGATAAATACTGACCAGAATGTAATCTTATGAGGGGGGGGAGGGGAATGTAAAGGTAATACCATATGTTTAAAAGAAAAGTATGGACCGTAAAAAGTTATTTTAACCCTTATCCTGCTAATGTGGAGAATATGATGAGCGCCTAATAATGCCAGCAGATGGCAGATGGGATTTAATTCGGCATTTAAAGGGTTAACACTATGTTCAAAGTTGAATTTTCCATATATGCAGTGTCATATCTTTGAATTCAGAAACACCAGTTTGTTGAAGAGTGCAAGTCTATGTGGGTGGCAACATAAACTCATCTCATAAAATCTGAAAACATCACTGTCGCTCCATTTTGCACCTTACAATTATACCTGAAATTCATGAAAATCACATTTTGATGGTAAATGCAGTAATTCTCAGAAATTACTCTAGTAAGCAGCACCAAACTGTTATGCCAGTGATGTGAAAATGATTGCAGTTCGTAGAGATGGTGGCCAAAAGTAGGCCCACCATCAGATGTAATCCACAACACATGGTTCTCTGACAAAACATATTTTCATTTGGACAGAACTGTCAATAGGCAATATATATGATTCTGGGCTATGGAGCATCCACATCAGCCCTCATTGTACTAATCCCTGTGACTTTCTCCTTCTGGGTTACTTGTAGGACGAACTATTCATAAGGAAACCCATCACACTTATAGACATCACAGTATTAATCCAAATGTGCCCTGAAATTTCTGACAATGTGTATGCAAGGATGCAAATGTTCATCTTGAAGAGGTCTCAAGGCACTATGGTGGTAACACTGCATACACTGTGCACCAGAAACAATCATACTTCTATGCTACAGTGGGTGTGTAACATATAACATTCTTCTACAAAATACAGAAGTTAAACGAAATTTAAATGGCTCAACATTTTGTGCACCACCCTGCAGTACACAGCACACATCCAAAGGTTCAGATTTATACTGCCAACCCATAAGCATCTGTAACTGCTTTGTGTTACATCACTATCATATGACTCATGTGATATGGTTATTCATTCCAGAATGAAAAACAGAGTAACACTTCATTACAAATACTAGCTTTCACATATTGAATGCAAAACTATTAAGAAAGCAACAGCATTCAACACCATGGAAGCTACTTTACAACAGCAGGTTAAGCTGTGCAAGAACTTTGTGAAGAATGTAAACATGCATCAAAAAAATGGGTAATGAGCAGTGGCTGAAATTTCTGTGCCCATGAACAACATACATGGGCTAAACCTACTAGCATTTTGGCATAAACACAAAAATTATACTAAGCAAATTTTACTTTGTTCAGTTTCACGTAACATACTTTAAGAGACAATGTCTGGTTAATTGACTGCTGGTAATGTAGGAGACAACAGTATACTTTCACACCCAGTCCACCAACTGCCTGAGTCTACAGCATGTCACTTGGCATAACCACATATCTATCACACAGCATTCAACCTACCACCTTATCAATGCAAGGCATTCATATACTGCAGACCATACTACTTACTAATCGTACTTCAAAAACCCAGATCTAATTCATTCATAATCATGACATTACACACACATTTAAGGAACAATTCCATCTGGCAGTGTATGTATTAACTATTTGTCACACAGCACAGTCCACCCTACTTTATGCCAGAATTCATTCCCTTGGTTTAAATGTAACTGAAATTTCTCTTCATTTGTTAAGTTTATCTTGCATTACAAGTATGAAAACCTTTGAAGTGTCCTTACTTTTCATTAATACATTTCCAATTACTTCAGCCCCCTGCCCCTTCTCAGCAGTTCGTAAGAACAAGGCATGACACACCTACAGTAAATATGAACATCAAAAGTCACACTCAAAAACTCACACTGTGATATCAGTCATATGCATTACAGATTATGGCAACCAAGAGACATAAACAGAAGAAAGTAACAATGACAAACGATATCACTCAAGTTCTAGCACCACGATATTAGCATCTGTACAGTAGCAGTTTCCTACTTCTTTGGGAAATCAGTACTTTCGCAATTAATGACCACACTCTGACAGAAGATATGACATGAAAAACAATGACCTCAATCTAAATGTATCAAATGACACTACAGACTACTTACAAAGTCCACTCCAATTGTACTGATGTAACTCTCTGTGTATGTGTCATCCTGCAACAAACCAAACACTCACATCAAAGTACAGAAATACGGAAACCTGACGCACTATTTGTTCACACAAATAACAAAACCAGAAGTGTACAACCAACCTACACCAGTGTTTCCTCCGTAAGTCACGAGAAACTTTGGGTAAAACTAATTTAAAACACCTTGAAGAATATTACACCACATTCACGTCCTGTCTTTTGGCAAATGACAGTCCAGTGATTAGCTCAAAAGATAATGATGGCACTACTCTCAAAAAGAAAAATGATTTTAAAAAATCCAAGTACTAGACGAACAGCATTATCCTAAAAAGACTGATAATAAAACACAGGTTTTAAAAATCATGTTTAATGGACTATGTTAAAAATAGAGAACAAAAATGAAAGCACTGCCACAGAAACACAACAGTGAATTCTTTTGGTATTGTTGCAATCTTTTGGTATTGTTGCTGAACAAAAAAGTATTGTAATGCTTATACCTCCTTGGCTATCCTAACAGCCTAATACCACTTTATTCACAGGCAGCAATTCTACAGTGAACCTGCTGCTAGCAATATCGTACTTAGGTCTCCATGCAAAGTGGTCTACATGATTAATATACCAAATTTGGGTTTTCTCAATGGATTTTAATAAGTCTCCAATGTCACATGTCATGAAAATCCATCCAGTATGCACCAAGCCAATATGTGCAGGCGAGCAGATGGACAGGCAGACATGACAAAGCTAACAGGCACTTTTTACAAATATGCAAACACATTAATAGTATGTGAATCACAGTATCATACAGGGATCTCTTTATAAATGACCCCACAGATGGCATTCAGCACTCAAGACTGTTCAGCAAGATGGCAGACAGAGCAACAATTGCTACTATTCCATCTGCTATCAGTGGGAGTCCATACGTCTCAGTTTAACATTCAACAGCTAATACCAGGACTTTATTCAACATTTAAAGAAGGTGTTCCAAATATTTTTTGGAGTAAGCTACTGCAATGTCTTGCCACAGAACGGCACACTTTCCCTAATGCTCACATCAGTGTTCAGAACACAGGGGCAGAATATGTTACATGCTGGTGTGAATGTACAGCCTCTGAAAAAATTACCCCAACCCTCGCTGCACTACTTTCAACATGTAATAGTACTCCAGCGAAGAACATGGGATTTTAGGCAGACCAATACCTGTTATTCTGCGAGCTGATACATCCATTGGGACACATCCAAAGCTTCATCACTTAATATAGCACGGTGGGGTCAATTCCTTCAGCACACATACCCTGCAGTTACCAGACTACTAAATTCAGTTTTGCTTCATTACATGCACTGCAGAGCTTCTAAGCCACAGATGTCTTATATGCATGCCATTGCAGCAGTTCTGTTGTACTTCATGGTGATAAAACAACTCATTGCTATGAAAGTTGCAACAAAGATTTTCTTACAGACATCTCCAATATAACTCCAAATTTGGCCTGTTTTTCCTCACCGTGCACCTTCTGTATATTTTCTTACTACCGAAAATGCAACCTGTTGGTTAAATTTCACTCACCTGTAAACTGCTTCTCTGTGTGCACCTGGCACATCAGGAAATTTTCATTTGGAAAAAAAACCACACTTTTTATACCCACTGTACCTGGCATAGGCCTACGTATCAAAAATAAATCCACATAGCACCTCACAGTCTCTCCAATAAGCACTGCAGGAATGAGCCAGCACAGGGGCTTGGTATATAGGGCAAGAAACCCTATGGCAAGTGACGAGCAACTAGGGTCATTTAAAACCTTCTTGGTTATTTAAAATAATGGCAAAATTATTTTGAACCCGTTTATAAGTAACAATCAAGTGAACACCTTTACATTTCTCTACACTTGCATCATTCAGGATCACAACAGCAACTGATATACAGCAGCATTAGAATCTCTGCACAAAATTTGTAACCTATGCACTCTGAAATACATGTACCTTCTTCACTGTGAATATGCAAATAACTAAAATATACCTATTGACTATACTTACTGCAAATCTAAGCAAGAGGCAAGACTTTCCAACTCCTGAGTCACCAATCAACAGCAATTTGAATAGATAATCACTGGAACAGAATAAAATGCACAGGTTACCTGACAGAAATGTAGGTATGCTAAGATCTAGTACAGAACAGGAATACCGCTTATTTTCCAGTAATACAGAAATGTTCACAATTGTACCATTACCATCACCTTGATGGCCTGCTAACTGCATAAAAGAAACAATATTTATGACTGAAAATATTAATATAATCCTAATTCATGGCCTCAATCTCCATTTTCATATTAACTGTAACTTTACTGAATGTAAGTTGCCACAGTGGACGGTGCCTATATTGTACGTAACAGTTGCCAATGGTAAGAAAGAAGGATATCCAGCAAGCCTGGGCATAGTAAACTCATGTCCAAAACACAGTGAGACTGCAATTCTGTCAATAAAATGGAGTCCAGAGTCTAACCTGTCACTAAAATGAAACCTCAAAGCCTAAACCAGGTGGAATAAATTTTGCTGTTGCATCACAACTGCTGATTATATGTTACCAAAATAAAACCTCAAAGCCCACCTGTGCTGAAACAAACACTCCCATTTAACTTCAGTTTCTATCACTGCAGGTTTTCCACATATATCTGTCAATGAACTGAAACCTCAAAAACTAAAACTGAAGGTTATTAAAAAAAAAAAAATCAGCCCTGCTGGAATACAGTGTATTTTACATGCTGGCAACTACAAAATGACTTTCTCTCACTAAAATGACACCTCAGTGCTCAACACTCACGAATTATTATATCACCACATTTCTGTATTAGATAAAGTAAAGTTCACCCTATAACCTGCCATGAATGCACAGAGGGGAGTAGAGGTATAGTTCTGCTCTTTCTTTAACCTTGACACTAGATGGAAATGGGTGGTTCATGCCATGTTCTGGCCACTCCTAACCATGGGTATGACGTACTACCAACTGTACAGGAGGCTTGGTAGGCCTAAGCAAAGGCCAGTCTGGAACTGTGTGGAAAATTTTGCCGCCACCAGGTTTCAATCCCCACGCCCTCCAGCCCACAGCAAGTCGCCATACCAACTGTGCTCAAATGGATTAAATGGTGATGGTTTTCACATCTTGAGAACCATGACCTGTCTGTGCCACTGCACTAAATTAGCAACTGTGTTCCCAGATGGTTTGGGATACATACAGCACAGTATATACCATACTGAATACAGGCATGAATATATATATATATCATATTTTAATATGTTCCATCTTCTGTACATTAATCAGGTCCACAATATATAAATAATGAACAAAATGCACTTAAATGTTTATGATGTACTTTATTCACTAAATTCTCACCACCATGTTTCAGCAACTACTGCGGTCATATTCAAGGTGATGTTATTATTACAAGAATACAAAGGTACAAATGTGGTTAGTTGTGTGGTTGTCACTACATAGCAATTAAAAATCATTACAATTTCAGTTACATTTATATAAGTAACATAAATAGAAGTTTAAAATGGGTAATCATTAAAATCTTGGGAGTAAAACTGTTTAGTCTGTGAGGAGTGATGCTTCATGCAGTGATGTGGTGCGTTTTAATCCAGCATGAAGGTAATGTGTAGACGGTGTGTAACCACCTACATGTGGCCTATATACCTAGGCCAACTTTATTAAATCAAACCACTTAGGTAAAAGAAATAGATGGCAGTGTACAAATAACTTCTGGCATTGAATGTGGTAACCAATTAGTGGTTAAAGACTAATCTGTACCTGTCACAAGAAAGTAACTCACACATGAATAAACCCCAGTGTGATTTCACATCTGGAGACCTACAGAAAGTATTTAAAATGCTAATGTGAAGAGCACACCGATAAATAATGTACTGTATGTTACTCCTTCAACAAAAATTGTTATAATGTTTATAATTTCATTCAGGACTTGCCTCCAAAAATACCAAAAACAAAATATCGCGTTACAATGCCAACAAATACACAACTGTGACTCAACTAAACACAGCAATGCTATTATATACACACGTCAATATATCAATACCTACTATACGCTGCTTATTGGCAGCAATGGTGAGCTAAGACAGGCCACAAGGAGGCTGAAAAAAATATCGTTATCATTTATCTATATACAACAAAATTTTACACGAACAAGACACACGGAATGTCTTGTCAGTTTCATTTTAACGGTGCCAAAATCGAGGAGTACTTTGAACGGTGCCTAACACTAAGAATATTTCCTAAAGTTCCTAACTACAGAATTCACCTGTCATGGTTGACAATGACTCATTCCTGCAAACAGCATTCGCAACATCCAGTTCTACAGTATGGTAGTTCAGGGTGTAGCGTGATTTGTAATTTAACATCCATTTGAAGACACTCATATCAAAGTGTTACCTAGCATACAGTACCTGCGTATCAAAACGCACCCTCAGCAATGTCTACATTTACCACACTCATTCACGGGCAATTTTTCATTACATTTTAAAAGCCAAAGACGCATAAAATGGTCTGCTAAGTACCCTCTACCTGTAACAAGGAAACTGCAACAAATCATTAATACTTACTATTCGGGATTCATTGTGGACATCACCTATTCCCCACACACGTAAACGGCTATTCGACACGGCACAAACCGATATGTGGTCTTTAACTATTCCCAACCACTGCCCTAAAACGCAACACCAACAATGGCCGCCGTGTCGAACCGAGCAATATAATCTTATAGGGGTCTACACCATTGACGTAATGCCACAGTGGCAGGGAGTATGAAAATAAATTCATACAAAATACACTGACTATGTTCAGAAAGCGAAGAAAATGTTTGCGACCGAAATAAATCGTTAATAAAATGTAAATGTGTGTGTTTCATGGAGCAATACACTGCTTTATTTGATAAATTACACTCAACAAACTAAACAGCTTTGAAAAGGGAAATACAGGACTCTAGTAACATCTTTTTCGAACAATGTTCCACACAGCACTGGAGCGAATACACCATGGGGTTGTCCACGGATGTTGATCACGACGCGCATCCGTTACTACCCAAAAGGACTGAGTAAGCAAGCACATTTGCAGATGCCAATTTGTAAGGAATGTCCAGGAGGAATTCGTGTCGAATCGTACGCCGCGATATTTGTTTTCTCAGACAGCTTTATTTTTCCCTCTATCAATCGTAGTTTCAACACCACCATTTCGTGTTGTCATTTCGATCCATTACGCTAGCCGGTAGTTCAAAATCAAATCTGCTCTTTTGTCGAATTCTAAGGTATTAATGTGTTCTGTGGCAATATAACAGGGAAAACCCCTACATTTAAAGTCAATCCCCTAAAAACAAGCTATTTACAGCTTAATGCGCGGCGTAAGACGTTTTGAACATGTTAATTGCAATTTTTTTATGTTTGTACCGTGCATTTCTAATATTAAAACTCTTTATTAAAATCCAACTAATGCGCATTACTTGTTGCGTCAACTCTAAATAAAATTAAAGTTACAATAAACACTCCAACATGTTTCGGTTCACGCAGGAACTATATTCAGGGAGTCTCCCAGTACTTGGCTAAAGCTATATATATGGTTTTTGTGTGCACGTCGATGGTGACGTAGTCAATGGTATGGCGGCTTATCATGATTACAGCTGATATGCCGTCATACCATTGACTACGTCACCACC
>Ga0268261_10004379_pt1 | contig 10570 bp, 8 predicted proteins | sample TergutNc150P1_FD_190353 | JGI IMG/M metagenome (GOLD analysis project Ga0268261, IMG submission 190353) | Nasutitermes corniger P1 segment gut microbial community from laboratory colony in Florida, USA - Nc150 P1 (SPAdes) (version 2) | ecosystem: Host-associated > Arthropoda: Insects > Digestive...
CAGGTGGCGGGCACTTGTGGGTACAGTGAGGGACTTCCGGGTTCCATAAATGTGGGGAATTTCTTGACTAGCTGCAAAGTTTACTGGTTAGCTTCTCAAGAAGGACTCTGCTCCATGGAGTAAGTAAATAATCACAGTATATACATAGTCATAGGTTCTAAATTGTCATAATCCATGTAGTCCATGTTTTTCAGTAACTTGAGGCAACCTCCATCCCTTTCATCTAGATCTATCAAAATTCTACTGTAGCAGGTATGAGTGAGATCTTTTTTGTGTCAGGTACACAATTATCTTACAATGAGCTGTATATGGGAAAATTTATAAAGTCTAATTCATAAAGAAAAATCCAACAAGATGCAACAATGTATCAAAGTTTTTTATTATTCCATATTTATATGAAGCTCAACATGTTTCGGGCGACACCGCCCATCATCAGGAGCCTAAAACTGCACTGGCAGCCCGAAACATGTTGAGCTTCATATAAATATGGAATAATAAAACATTTTGATACACTGTTGCATCTTGTTGGATTTTTTTTTTAATGAACTGTACTATAATGCACGGATCCACAAACATCAAGTTTATAAAGTCTAATTTGAGTTTCACATAAAGTGGGAGTTACATTCGACAAGCTAGAACCAAAATGAAAGTCACATTGCAAATTTTGGTGTACACCATGCATATAAATTTCACTGCAATCTTTTCACACAGTTTTGAAGATACAAACAACTGACTGGAAAAAAGAACCTATCTTCCCTGCATTATGTTTATTTCATGCACCTTGTACAATGGTACAAAAATGTGACTGTATAATACACTTCAACCAGGAAATGGCAGGCATTTTTACCTTAGTGACAGTAGCCAGGAGGGACAATGCAGACTTTCGCACCCTACTTTGCATAATTCTGGTTTCAGTTGCTTGCCCTGCCTCTACATCTGAGAAGTCTGAATCACTTGTTTTCAACCAGAATGGATAATGGGAAGCTTCCAAACTCTCCTCATTTGTCAGGGTATTATTCAGAGATTCAACTAATGTGTAGGCACGGAAAGACTGTGTTGATATGGGACCGCTAGGGCCTTGTCCCCTTCCACCTTCACAATTCTTACTGATGGTGCAGCCTGATTTTTTCTGACGCTGTGAATTTTGTTTTCTCACGTGAACACCCTGAAAATTGCAAGTCTTATTAGGTGTAACAGTGGATGCAAAGGTAGGAACAGTTTCAATTCTGCAGGGTTCTGTTGATGCTGTATTACATATAGAATCACTGGGCTTCTGAACAATCTCTGTCATCTAGTATTTCAAACAAAACAAATGTCAGAAACTGGATCTGGTTCTACAATACTGTGTTCTGCTTAGAACACTACACAACTGAGGAAGCCCAGAAACCCCCAAAACCCTAGGAATAAGAATAAATTTCCTGCTGGTACAGCAAAAGCAAATATGTTTCCAGGACATTTAATTTATGACAGCTGTTTTGACTTTGGTCATGGTACATTTAAGGCCGATTCACACATAGCATGCCGTGCCCATGCTGTGCCGCTAAGGGTTTAGAATGTGTCTTTCCCATTTGATTTACACAGTGCGGCCGTGTCTGATTCACATTTGCCATGCCACGCCCGTGCTATGCTGTTCTTCTCAAGGCCACGGCACAGCACGGCCATCAAGAGACGGCCTGTGGGCTACCTGCCCACGTTCGGCTTCTTCCGGCTGCCACGCAGAGTTCCACGAAGATTGTTATCAGAAGCATACCAATCCTCCTCACAACGATCCATACCTACGACTGTAAAGACTGGTAGCAGCACAGTACAAAAAAGACGATCTGTTAAACTGCTGGACTAGCAGTTTGGATATTTCTGGCTACCATGCAGACTTTCACGGACACGGCACTGTCAGGGCAGGGCAGGGGAATGGCATGGCATGTGTGAATTAATGCATGGCATGGCAAGGAAACGGCATGGTATATGTGAATCTGCCTTTAGTGTGACATTTGGTTCAGTGCTCTATAAGATGGATTCATGTTAAGAAGCTGTTGGTAATGTGTTCAATAAAATTAATCTAAAGTGAAGAAGAATAAGTCGAGAGGCTATATCACCTGCCAAACAGTAAATCATCTCTCTCATCAGAAAATTACAAACTCTCAATAAAATACCAATTTATAAATTTTCTTGCATGCTGTAGATATTGCAATTAAGATTATAGTCCAGTCAATTTCTTTTCTGTTTTCCTTTTGACTCACTTGGATGACAGGCTCTTGGCTTCTTAGTCATGAGAAATTCTTGAATAAAATGCACAGTGTAATCACAGAAAGACTATAACGTATAGACGTGGATGGTTTGAGATTGGAAATTGATCTTTTCATGCTATGAACGCCCCCAGTACTGTCACTGTTAACAAATGACTCATAGCAGGAGAACATAACAGAAATCTGATGATAGCAGTGGGGAATGTTATTGTCCTAGCTGTTACATCTGGCTACTACTAGAGGTGAAGTATGACCATCTGGACCATAGGTGTGCCATCACAACAGTCCAACATAAGTCAAACATTAAACAATAATGTCTGAAATGGAAACATTTTTACACCCCTTAGGATTTCAATGTAAGACATTTTATTTATTTTAAAGAGAGTCTCTCCATTTTCCAAATTCTGTGAAATATATTACAAACCTTAATACCTCTCCCATCACGCACTGCAGTTGGTCTAATGTCACAGACAGAAAGCTTTGCAGGAAACACCTGCTGTGGTTGCAAGTCAGAAAAACCATGTAATCCATATAGCATGTATGACTTGACCATGCCAAGTGCTTCTCCTAGGAGCTGCTTGACTAGCTCTGTAGACTGCTGTAGAATGCTCTGCAGCCCGCCCAATGATGCCCTCAGAACCTACAATAACAGTGTTGCTTGACTCTATATAGTTCACAACAGAAGAGCATTAAATGATCGAAGTCTTAGAAAATATCATGAAGAATAATGATTAGATGTAACAGCCTTATAACTAATAGGTTTATATAAAACTAGGTGAAACAATTATGCATTATTCATCTCCCTATGTTGACTAAACACACCTCATAATACTGGATGCTGCCAGGGCAGATTTCAATGTAACAGACAAATTTATGTTCAGATATTCTGCATTCATCAGACATTTGAGAGACAACAAAGGACAATGCTACAGTACATAAGCCATTGATCAATTACAAGAATGCCTCTGGCTCTAAAAATACAGTATAACATTCTCACTGAATTTGTTAAGCTAGAACAGCAAAGTCATTATAGTCATTAGGCTACAGGCTGGCACTTCACTGAGAACAGGGACAGCCTCACCTTTTAAGTGAATTCCATATCAGTAAACATTTGCCTGACATATTTTCTGTTGGAAATGGTTTGCAACAAGGAGGTGACCTGTCACTTATTTTAATAAACAGCAAATTAAAACATTACATTACAAAAGTTAAAAGAACCAGGATGGATCAGAAATGAATGGGCAAAATCAGCTTCTAGTCCATGCTCAGGATGATAATTTACTGAGCAATAAATAAGTACCATACAGAAAAACATGGATGTGGTATTACACACTAATCAGAAGAATGGCGTGGAAGTAAATCCAAGTAATGTTCATGTCTCATCACCAGAATGCAGGGTAAAATCACAACATAAAAGCAGGCAATAAATTGTTGGAAACTGTGGAAAGGTTTGAATATGTGGGAATGGCAGTAGCAAATAACAAGTGCATATTACCTTCAGGGAATGCTTGCTACAACTCTTTTCAGAAGCTTTTGTCTTCTGACCTGCTACTTTAAACTGAAATATCCAAAATAAATACACAATCTGTAACTTTTTCTGTCATTTTGTACCGAGTGAAACCCGGTCTCTTACATTATGAAAAGAACTGAGGCAGAGAGTGTTTGAAATCAAGATGCAGAGGATAATATCTGGACCTGTGGGGGATGAAGTGACACATGCCTGGAAGTAGTGCATAATGATGAATTTTGTAAGTGATATTGTTCACCATATATTTCTAGGATAAGAATATTCAAATCAAGAAGGATGAGGTGGGGTAGGCATGTCTTAACAAGACAGGAATAAGAAATGCATATGATAACTGACTCCAAAACCAGAAGAGAAGTGACCCTTTGTAACAGGGAGAGCCCCCAGTACCCACCAAATATGAGGCTGGCTGGGAACTATAGCTGGTATAGACACAGATGTCAACAGAAATTAATATGGGTCATGAAGAAATAGAGTAGGAGGGTGCAGACTGTACTCATGTGGCACATGACAGAGATCAGTGGCTCATTTTCCTGCACACAGTAATGAAAATTTCACTGGGAAGTCATACAATTATAGCAGGCTATACTATGACAGGAGAGGCGAAGAAGCATTATAAAGAAGAGAACAATGTATAATGCCAAAGGTTATCCCGCTGTTAATACTGAACTTCACAACTATGTACTGGCAAATGTCTTGAGGGCATTTCGATGAGTAACAGATATTAGGCGCCAATAGGTGTCTGGGATTTGTGCAGTCCTGGGTTCACATCAATATATGGCCTTCACCACCAGGGTAAATGGGAAATTTCTTGGTCAGTAGTAGTCTAAATTGCCTCTTTACTTAATTCTTCCAAAGTTCAGTTGCCTTCTTGTGCATTTTGCTGTCACTCATTTGTAGTTTATATTCCTTCCTCACAGAAAGAGGCCATGTGACACTCCTTTACTAACCACCTGACAGTGTTGTTGCTAATGTACTAAATCAAGCAAACCTACAACACACCTTGCAATAAAGAAGCTCATCTTGTTCTGGATGTTTTTTAGCATATAACTGTCTCAGGAAAACTTGTCCACAAGCTTCAAGATAAGGTGATTTCAAACCTTCTACAGGAGGATCAGAAGGTAAAACCATGGCTTCAAAGCATCTGACAGCCATAAGATGCACCTCCCAAGGTGATGCCAACACTAGTCCCTCTCCCTTCCTCTTCGGGTCCTTTACAAGGTCTAGTAATGAAGTTAATGCACCATTTGCACCCATCAAGTCATGTATTTGCTGAAAAATTTAAAATTAAATCATCCAATGAAATGAATCATGTATACTGTTCATACTGCCAGAGGAAAAATATCTTTAAATTTATAGGACTGTATTCCATAGAATAAATTATGTTCTTGCAATGATCATTGACACCTACATGATAATGAATCAGCTTAATGAAACATCATACAACATACATGTTCTTGCAATGATCATTGACACCTACATGATATTGAATCAGCTTAATGAAACATCATACAACATACCTCTTCAACTTTACTGCCATTCCCATGCAGCAGAGATTCAATAGCTGCAAGAATATCCAGAATAGCAATATCACCGCAGTGTTTCAAAGACCGCGTACACCAGGCAATGGCAGTAGACAATGATTTACCATCCAATGTCACATGTTGCCTTGAAACTAAATTTGAAATTAACTGACAACCCTTCGCTACCAAAAAAGTGTCATTTGAAGGCACAATGGAGAAACACTTATGTATGATGAGAAGAGCATTCTGAAACCATAATACCGATTTGAAACAATTAAGGCATGATTAATATACAATTTCATGTCAAAATGCTCCACTTTACAAATTTAACACAAAACGTTGCAGATAATATTCTTTGCATGTACAAGCCTATGTAATTTCCATTCCTTGTCCCATGGTTGTGCACATGCATTCATTGAACATAATGTGTGTTCATTCCCTGGTGGCTCAAATATGTTCATCCCTCTCCTATATTTGTTCAGTGGTTCCATTTACAAGGAAACCAGCTTTATATAATTGGTGTGTGGATGGTTTCATGTGAATTTCTGAGTGCAGAGTATAAGTGTATTGGAAACAGAACATTAGTGGAGTCAGGTGGATGTGGAAGACAGGAAGAAATACTTCTGTAAGGTATGGTTGGGGGGTGAAAAGGCATTCCGTTTATAATTTTTAAAGAATAATAAGAAATGCTTATGCTTGAAAACTTCCCGCCTATATTAAGGCGTCACTGCATTTTTGAATGTTAATACGATTCTAATGAAACTCCATCTGGTTAATACAAGTTGACAGCTGCCAGACAAATTACATTTCGATGATAGGAATGAGTTCATTTGTGAACCACGTGCTCCTGTTAAACTCTGTACGTATTAGTGACTGCCATTATCGTCGACCAGACCTAACCTATAACAGAAAACTCTCCCATTGGTACGTTGAGGAAGCAGCAATTTATTATTGTGTGCTTCATTATAACACGTCATTATGGCAAGCTGCAATAACATATGTTACATCAGGCATATATTTGCTAATGGCAGTATAAGAGAATAATTGACGTACGTCTTGGGTGTCCACCATAGGTGACTTGTAGTCTAGAGCATTAAGTTCGTCGAGCAATACATTTATTTGCTGTCTGTCACCATCACTCCTGTGGACTAAACTTGCAAACCTAGATGCCAAATACTGAAATTTTGTACTGCAGCCTTCGTTCTGAGCATAAACTTCTAGTGCCATACTTTCCCTCGCATTTACCGACGGACACCGTTCCTCCCACTACAGTTGTTGCTTCGGTGCTAGTGAAACCTATGGGCAAAATCCCGAACTGTAAGCATTCGACCAATCAGAGCCAGCGAGTAGTGGGCAACCAGCTATGATCCATGCTCTGTTCCGTGAGCTAGCGGGTGCGAAGATCGTCATCGCCAGTTAGGTGTATGTGGTTGGAGGTGGTGGTGTTGACATAGTACAAGAAATGAAAAATGTGATTTGTGTACGGTTGCCAAATGAATGAGGCATTCGGCAATAATAAATATAGTGAAGCGAAAATAGCGAACTTATTGTTGTAACCTAATTAGTTATACAGTGAATGCCTCCCATGTTGGGTTGAAATTATGTTGTAGTGAAGTGTGTGTGTGCTTGAGAGAGGCGGAGGTGAAAGAAAAGTCGCAAAATGGCGGATCTAGAGGCTGTGCTCGCGGACGTGAGCTACTTGATGGCAATGGAGAAAAGTAAATGCACTCCAGCAGCCAGGGCCAGCAAAAAAATTATACTTCCAGATCCGAGGTACGCGCAAATCATGCTTGCACATTTTGGTGAAATACTTCGAGATTGAATGTCGAAAAGACAGCTGTCATTCATACCCATGCATCACTTCTGTAGAAAACCGAGGTTTTTATTACAGCATTCTGCATTATACAGATTGTAGAAAATTGCCAAGTTTTCCAGAAATTAAATATTAATTACTTATTATCTTACGTATAGTTGTATCAACTATCTAATTTGATAGGGATATTATGATCCTTGGGTTAAAATATAATCACATCCGGATACACCATTTGTGATTTAATTGCCAATCATTGGGCAGTGTCATTTACTTTTAACCTTCAGTACTTTGATTTGCAGTATATAATTGGACCTGAGAAAACGTTTGTAGCGTTAATTGTGTGTTAGGGAAGCAGCGTTTGGATTATAAGGCCTCATTCAGTCAAGCTGTACATGAGTTACCTACTAAACCAAATAATGTCATAACCTCGCAATAGAAGAAGTGCTTTTTCTAGTACAGTAACACTTGCAACCGCTGCATGCAGTGATGGCAGTAGCAGTTCTGTTTGCAGTACCCAAAGTTGATTTGGCTACTGCAACAATAGCCATTTTCATTGTCATTGTACGTTCTGAACGTAGGCGTGGAAACTGAATGATGAGGCACTTTCCTTATTCCTGTTGCGTGGATGTCAGTCTAATGTATGTCATAGTTATTATTATTATTTTTTAGGAATTGATGTGCAGTTTCTGTCTACAACTTTTTCATGATGTGTGGTTATATTTGATCTACAAACCTAATTCATTATTTCTTTCAAACTTAAAATTAAAGAAGAAATTTACATGACTTTCATGTTATTTTACATTATGGAGGGTCCTTAGTTTATCTGGATGCCACTGGTTGATTCCTTGCAGTCACCATTGCGCATGGAACATGGCTAACTTAGTGAGCAACTTAACACTTAATCTGTCCCAGAGGTTCTAATGTCTGTAGCTGAGAAGTCACTTGGTCTTCAGTTGCAGTGTCATTGCAGCATCATGTGTTTCTATGATGTGTGTGCTAATTACCAGTCCTGCAAGAAGTGTGTTGCTCACACATATCCTTGTTCTTGACCATTGGAAACTTGAAAAGACTGATGTTGGGTTAGCCTTTTGTGGAATGACCATACTGTATTTTGTAAAAATTTGTTGACTGCATAAGTAAAGCAGGTCAGACCTGTCACTGGATGGGCATTGGCTTCAAAATTCATGTTCTTTTTTCACATTGAGTTTACCTTTGAAATGGTTGTTGTATGATACATGCTCCATCGGCTTATTTCCTCATCACAAGTCACTTTTTACTGCTGTTTATAAAAGGAAAACCTATTATGGTAATTAGAACTTGCTACTGTGTTAGATATAGATGGCTGTCTGGTGTAGGAGTAGCTGTTCCAGTGGATGCATATTCCTCCCTGTGGCAGCCATAGTAATAGTACCAGGTTGAAGTGCTCTAGTCAATTTTGTGTGTGATGGCACAACTGCAGTGTCATACAACTGATGGTTTTTATTGTACCAGCAGAACCAAACATTAAAGTTTAATTATTTTGTATGTGTGTTTGTTAACTGCTTTCAAAAAAAAAAAATTACTGTCAAATGCAGAATGTAGGTGTTATAATGATAAATAAAACCAAATGAATTTGTCAGTATGGTGTATGTAGTTGCTGTATTTTAAAATTGTTCATAGATTAAGGGTAATGAGAAATATGCAAGATTTGAGGCTCTCATAGCAGTGCTCTTGAGATATGTCTTCTGGGATATCATGCCTTGCCAGTTGGTTTGTAGTTACTGATATTTTGAAGGACTGTAGCACTTTCACTGCCTGGGTCATTCATTCTCCTTGGATTGCTTGCCCCTTAAGCTTAAGGTGCTGTGATCCTTTAGAATGTCAGTAAATATTTACAAATTAGCACAATAACATCTCAGAAGACCTTAGTCTTGAGAAATACACGCATGGAATTTGAATATGATCTTCACCATGTCATGGTAGGGGCATAATTATCTGTTTTAATGCATCCTTGTGGAGATGCTTGTACACTTTATTTTTACTCTTTATTACAGTTTGAGAGCTCTGTGATATTTGGTATTTATGTAGTAAGGATGTTTAAATGTGATTGAATCTGCCCACATGCAGTTTTGGAGTGCAGTTATGTTGAAGTAGTGGCACCAGTCATTATGGTTGTACAGTTTAAAAATTTCATTAGCAGCAGTATTTCTCACAAGCCGCTGCTGCATGTGTCATTAAGCAGCAAATAAAACTTTTATTTATTAAGTGAGAATAACATTTTATAAAAGAGAGAAATTTGTTGTTGTGTTATCTCTTCAGATTTAGCAGCTGGAAAATGTCAGCTAGTTTCTGTATACCAGCCATCAGTACACTGTACACTGTAGTAAACACAGGGGTGTTCTTAGTGCAGGTTTTTGAGTCACATGTGATGTAGGATCATTTAAAAAATTGTGTAATAGAGGTAACTATTCAGTTGTGTTAGGGAAGACTGATCGCAGGCACTTTGCTATTAGCAACTGGTGACAGGTGATGTAAACACTGACTTCTCAGTATACAAGATAGTTCTGGATGTTTCAACAATATTACATGATGAGGTTTATGATCAGAACAGAAATATATGCCAATGACACAGAAAAAGAAAACCAGCTGCAGAATGATGAAAACATTGAACCACAAACTCAGAATGTTCTTATTGCCTTGTAGGGGGGACAAGTACAAACAGTAGTTGAAATACAATAAGAACAGTGCATTGACAATAGAAAACAGTGTGTTAATGATGATATTTCCAAAGGACTTGACAAAGGAAAGACCCCCACCTCTAAGAATCACTGGAAAGAAACAGCTGTATAAATAAATTGTCGATTTGGTAGACCTCATAGACAGATGTGAATATACATAAATGGAACAGAACCATTCCCCCCTCCTGATTGACTGCATGGATGAAGCTTACATAAACCTAACAAATCTGTATGACCAATAATGATCTATACTAAAGCTCCAGTTTAAAAATCAGCAGGATTATTATCAGGATTTTTTAAAATATGTGTGACTCCGAAATACACGTACAGTGTGAAGAATTCAGAACAGAGTGCTCACGCAGTAATCAAAGTGCATATGTTACCCATCTATGAGTACTGAATATTATTCCTTGACTCTGAAAATTTGTATTAAAATATCTTGGTGACTGAAGCAGTACTGATAATAGTACAAGGAAACCTACCTGTGTGGATTTTTACCTTCATGCACATCACACCAACACCTATCAAAAAAAGCATTCGGTATTGACACATAATGAGACAAAGACTCTCTCTTGCAGAGAGTCTTAACCCTTTGGCATACTAATTTTTATAACACATGGCACAAAGAGCGTTTTAAAAGCGTTTCATCAGCTTTCAAACGGTAAAAGACATGTCATGCCATCTACTGACAGAAGGCTAGAATTAAAAGCGAAAGACATCGATGGCTCAGACCGTCTCACAGCCGGCTG
>Ga0268261_10004380_pt1 | contig 10570 bp, 5 predicted proteins | sample TergutNc150P1_FD_190353 | JGI IMG/M metagenome (GOLD analysis project Ga0268261, IMG submission 190353) | Nasutitermes corniger P1 segment gut microbial community from laboratory colony in Florida, USA - Nc150 P1 (SPAdes) (version 2) | ecosystem: Host-associated > Arthropoda: Insects > Digestive...
GCGACGAGCTGATCACTCGTCCAGAGGAGTCCTACCGACTGTGCTGCGTCGTTGTGTGTGATCTAGAAACATCAAGAATGGGTGCTCCATATATATATATAACATTAGTCGCCTAAGGGTTAATGTTACTATATGGCTATTTGTAAGAAAAGGCGAAACTGATATTCTCACATTCACACTCAGGCAAGTCATCCACTGGAACCAGATCGGCAGATGCTGATTGAGAGGATTGTGAAGCTGCAGCGAACAAATGCTCGCAAGACAGAAAAGCTAGACTTCATGGAAGAACATACACGTCAGCTGGTAGCAGAGCTGCAGAAGAAGACACGCATTGTTCAGAACTACATCATGCGTGAGCAGACAGGTGCACTGTCCCCTGCTTCGATGGACCAGAACAAAGTACGATACACTGTTAACATAATTAGAACTTTTGTCAAAATGTTGTAAAATTAACTTATGAAACAAAACCAAGTTCTTATGGATCTTGATATACAGTACCATATAAACCTGAATATAAAGCACATTCTTTTCACAAATGGCCATGCAGAAAGATAGGGGTCATTGAGGCATTGCATTTTTTAAACTTCATGATTTTTTTCTCTGAATACCCCAGTGACAATGTGGGAGTTGCCTTATAGTGGGGCTTATGTGGTACATTTAATGGACATTTTCCATCATCATATTTCTTAATGATGCAGAATATAAGTCAACTCTTCACATAAACTGTCCCCTATTCATTGTGATGGGTGTAGCTCAGCTGGTTAGAGCTTGGTGCTAGTTCACATGTCACAAGGAGTAATTTTGATGGACTGCGCAGGTGGTCACACTGACTTGATCTCAGGGACTATGCATTGTTGAATCTTGTACTTCAGAGGTGTCATCCAATAAAGTAAACAACAACACATACATTCCACTTTTTATTTTGCACAAAGGTTATTTGTAGTCACTTACTGTACATGGGTGCTTATACATGAATTCACTGTCTATTTATACTTACTTAAACGGATGCTTAGTTTCACTTTTGTGCCCTTGGTAAGTTTGGTGTGATACAGATTTATGTTGCCAGTTTACACTGTCTTAAACAGTGTGGTCTGATTCAGATGGCTTAAAATGTCTGACAAAACTAATATGCTCCTTCTGTCATGGCCCAGTCTCGAGTGTCCCTTGTAGATACAGAGAACATTATTTGTAGCTGAAAAGCAATGTAACTGGGGGAAAATAGAGTAATTTGTTTGGCTGGTAACAGGACATGTATTTTATGACATGAGTTTTCAGCTGAGATATTTTCCAGGTGCTCAGTTAGCAATCCCGCATCACAAGATTAAAGTACTCACTTCAGTCATCTGTGAGAAAGAATAAAATACATCAGTGAATTGTGACTGTTTTGAGCTGTGTGTTTGAACCACAGTTGTAGCTCTTTTATGCTATATTTTGTATGTACAACTGTGATCTTTTGTACTGTATATATTAGATTCACAATTTCTTTTACAAGCCTTCACAGCCCTGCCATGAGAGGAAGAAAACCGAGGTAAACACATTCAAATTTTTATTCCCTGTTGTATGGAAGTGTTTGGGCACTAACAGTAAGAGGAAAGAGAGTGTGAATTACACCACAGGTTCTTGGGGAACCAGGCCACACCCAATTGTATGTAGGCCTTCCGTCTGCATGGGGCTCTGTGTACGGCAACCTTATGTTTTTCCCAATATGTAAGAGGGCTCCTTTTTGGGGACTCAAGCAGACATACACAAATGAAGGAATTAATGAGTAGATACACCATTGGCTCTGGTGACGGAGTATCCCTGTCCATGGAGACCCTGTTAGGGAACATGGAGGGGGATCCTTTACCAGGGACTCTGAGGGAAAGATAAAAAGAGATATATTAAGAGAGACATAAAAATGTCCTGTAAGCGGGTATCTCTCTCCATAGGGCCCCCCACTGGGGAACCTGGAGGGGATTCGCTTGCTGGGACTTTTTGAGTAAGAAGGGTGGTACATTTGGGTTCCTTTCTTGGACCCAGAGGACATTAAGATTTTAAATCTGGAGGCCATCTGGAACTTTGGTAAAGGGACAGGGCTCTCCTGAGCTGATATCAGATTATGGGGCACAAAGGGCCATAAGGCCTAGCTGTATCAGGACCGTAAGGGCTCAAACCCAATGCAAATCTATCTATCTATCTACTTGTATCTATCTACACCATAGGTTTCAGAGTTATTTGAAGAAATTAACACTCCATATTAATGTTGAATGCAAACATTTTTGCCATTTTCTTTGTGACACCTTAATTAGATTCTTAGCGTATCATATCTGTTTACTTTGTATGTGGCATGTTTTTTTTAAGTTCTGTTGTCAGAGTCACATGACACTTTGAGCCTTGAGTTTTGACATGTATATGTCTTAGGGCTGGGTGTCTATTAGTCAAGGTCGTGTAAGCGTGATCGTTACAACTCCATACAAGGCCATGTGACGTAGCAACATGATAACTTAGTTTCCACTCCATTACAAACGGAACATGAGTCATCAACATACTTCATATGGTTATGGGTGTACTGAGCTCTGGTTAGGCTACTATGCGCATGCGCAATTGCTTATCAAATGAACAGTACCAGTCTGGCAGCTGTCGAGGGACCATTACTAGTACGGTAGTCTGTTGGTGTGGTCACGCGATACGGGTCACTGCAACGTTTATAACGGTACATTGTTTCTTTGCGATATAGAATAGAGGTGTTTTGTATACTGATTAAACGTATAAACAGTAAGACATATACATGATCCAGTGTTATTCCTTTAAGGGAAGAATTGCTTGAAAATTTTTTGTATGTCGTTTCAATAGGCCTGATCCCTCGTCACAACAGCTGTAGAAAGGAAAGGTCTATGCAGTATTTGGTTATGTACCGGCCTAGCATTTCATTGGAGATACTGAGGGCTGCTAGAGTAACACTAAGTGTACTGGTGTTGAAGTGTTATTGTTAGTATTGTCTTAAATTTTACTATAGTCCTCAAGATGTTACATCATATGTACACAAAATAAAATGTGCTGTTGGTGTCACTGGGATCTGTAGATGACACTGAGCAGAGTCATTATTTAGAAGGATTACAGTAACTCAGCTGGTACAGAATTCCATTTTATGGAATCCAAATACTTATTTCCATTTTCACATTGGAAGCTATCCTGAACCAACTGAATCCTGTCTACACTCTCACATATCATATTTCTGTATATTCGATTTAATATTGTCCTCTAATTTACGGAGTGTGTCTGCACGTACTTTACACACCTGGAAGCAGCTGTGTTTATTGATGGACTTGATACTTTATTTTACAACATCACTATGTGTCAAGATTACAGCCTATTGAGATATAACACTGCATGGTGTGGTATGTTGATACTGATGTTTCAGGGCACCTGCTGCTTCCATTATCAGGTTGGAAGATGGAGACAGCAGGTTCCTGCAAAATATTGATGGCCATCTACCAAACTATCTGACACAACATCCCAGAAGACTGTTGTAATCACTTCTTTCTGCACCATTTTCAAGATAATTGTTTATGTCTTCCACTTCCCTTACGTCTTTATTCACTTGGTGTGATGTACAAAGAGTTACAGTATACCAGAAACTCTAGTTCCTTCTTTACCTGAAAATTGACAGCAGTAATTCGTTGAATAGTGTGTGTGTGTGTGTGTATGTGCGCACGCGCATGAATGTACACGATAGGTGGGCTAGTAAGTAACGAGACTATGCACATGGATCCAGACCTTGGTTGTTGATCACCAAAGTAAGCAGTACTATCTTTAATGTTGCACCGTGCATGTTGCCACACTTGTTATACAATCCAACTCATGCACTATTCACACTTTAAAACACAATCATTTCAACATTTAAAACCAATAAAATGTTAAAAACGTGTTTGTAAGTATAAAACCCCAACATGTTTCGGTCTTTTTTCACGACCATCTTCAGGGGGTCCTCCGCTGTGCTTTGTGCCGGTACTATTCCTCCCGCTGATTTGCGTTCGTTGAGTTCGTATTATTACGTAGTATGTGGCCGCATGTGTATGTCATCTGTGTGTGTTTGGTGTTCTTGTCTGTTGGTGATCTGCTTGTTCACAAGCATATGGATAAGATACCAGAATTACTTAAAGCACTTGCACAAAATGACTGCAGGGAACACCTGGAAGGCTTGTGTGGGTGATATGTAGCTTTCATTGGTTTTATATCTTATTTTTCAGGCGGAACTTTCAAGGCATGGAGGTATCATGGCCTCAGTGTATGGTTCCCGAGCACTGGACAACAATATGACATTGGAATTGTCCCTGGAAATTAATACGAAGCTGCAAGCAGTACTGGAAGACACACTTCTCAAAAATATCACACTTAAGGTAAAATCCAGTTTATATGTTAACTGCTACTGGAGATTTCCAGTGCTAAATTCCATCACATTTCAGTAATTAGTTGCAGGCATGAAACTTTTGGGTAGATAAGGAGATACATTCTTCTGGTAATGTATGCATTGTACACAACCTTTCCATGAATACTTACAAAATATGCGTTGTGTCTCCAAAATGTATGTTGTCAGTGTCAGGTTTCTATTACCATCAGTAGTTCACCATAAGATACAGAACATTTGGTAAATTTGGATTCTGTTGTATGTGGACTACATCTTCCATCCTTATTGGTTAAATACAAGACAGGCAATGTATGTATAATGTAACATAGAGGCACATTCATGTGACCATTGTTGCCGTGGAAAAGCAATAAATATCACATATTTTGAGTGTGTCTCGAGCCTTAGTTATCCAGCATGCAGTGCGCTTGCATTGTATTATATTGTTGTCTGTGGCCTGTCTGGCTGTACCTTATTTTTCCACATTATCTCATAAATTTTCATGAAAATCCAGCATGGGAGCTGAGTTGTTCCATGCAGCTGGATAGACACACAGGCAGAGGGATGGACAGGCAGGCAGGCAGACAGACAGACAGACAGACATGACTTGACAATGCTAATGGTCACTTTTTGCAATGTTGTGTACACACCTAAAAGTTGCTTCTATTGGGTGTGAAAATGTATAGTTGGGGATAGGCACAAGTGTTTAGAAGGAACTTGTTGCTTCATCTCTTCTGCCCTGAAGGTGGAAGAATCAGATTCCTCTGAAACTTAGTGCCTATCTGTCTTACTACATGGCATTAGATACCAGAAGACAAATGTTGATTCTTACTGCTATGAGAATATCATATAAAACATAATTCTTTATGTTAATTTAGTGTGTTCCTACCATCTTACACCTGTTCAAGATACAGGTAGTCCTCGAATTTTGGGCATTCAGCTTTTACAACCCACACTTTTGTAGATTATAAATTCTCATCCCCAACCTGTCTTTGACATGCCGAATTAGTACTTTCGTACACGGCTGACAAACCAATATTTTGAGCTATTGCACAGTGGCACTGTAAAACTGAGTCCCGTACTGTATTTTGTGTCTACTAAATGCCAGAAAGGCCTATCCCAGTGGCCGCGCTGACTAACACGTGGGTCTACAGCTGCTCGCTTGCTGGGACTGTGGGTTTGAATCCCAATGGGGGCATGCATGACTGTTTCTTGTGAGTGTTGTGTGTTTTGAGGTATAGGTCTCTGCGATGGGCCGCTGACTCGTCCAGAGGAGTCCAACCAAGTGTGGTGTGTGTAATGTGGGGATTACACAAAGCTACTTTACATGCTACTTGCAACCAAGTTCAGTTGCCAATTACTAAATAAGTAGGGAGTAAACTATCCATGCCTGTTAGATGTTGGAATGAAAAGGCTGGGCAGACATCTAGTAGTGTTTTAGTTCATCATTTTACATCTCAGAATTTTGGTGTTTTATCACAAGGTACATATCAATTACACTGAGTGAGTTTACTAGTGGGATTAGTATACTAGCCAGTGTGTAGCGAGGAAAGTTGAACAGACTTCATCTTCACTTGCTCGGATTTAGTTGCCAACAAGTTTCAAAGCTAATAGTGAACTCGCTGGCAAATAGTGTGTAACCGTGTGTAATCCACACCTGAGTATGATCACAAAGCCTCGAAAATGAGGCCTAGGCCCACTATGGCTGTCGACCCATAAAAAAAAATCCAGAAGAGGTTTGTGAGATAAGTATAATTTGAGGCAAGACATATAACACTGAAAGTTTATTTGTTTGGTTTATATTTTGTAAACCAACTAACAACTTTGATGTTGGTGTGGACGGTTGAGTTTTCATGTTGGCTGATTTTGGTGAGGCCCTGTGTTCTTTGTTTTTGGCTATCCTGGCCACTTATGCTGGTAACACAATCTGGTGGAAGAAAGCTGACCTACATCATGGTGGTGGCAAAACGTAACTTGCATATAGAAAATGGTCATTGCGCTGCAAAGCAGCTGTATGAAAATGTTTTAAAAAATGTTGTTAAGGTTGCTAATGGCTCATGAGTTTTGTTGGCCATCCCTTATGTAGCCATCAGAATTATGGAGGATATTGGCTCGTGTGATGGCAGGAACATTAACAGTTACCCTCGGTTGCATTAATGCAGAATGTACCATAAGTGCTGCTACAACTGTTTTGTTTGTTGCCCATAAATAGGGATTCTTATGTACATTTAAGCAGTGGGAACAGAACCCCATTATAACATTATATGTTATAATGGGGGTTCTGTTACTTGTCTTCCTTATATTTCAACTTTTCTATGCGTTTTTCAGGAACAAATTGTGTATGAAATTCGGAGACTATCTGTATACTGTAGTTTTACTTCCTGGTAGATCTTGTTGGCAAACAGCCTCTTCTTTTTGTGCAGGAAAGTATTGACACACTGGGTGCAGAAATTGCAAGGCTGACAATGGAGCGGCAAAATAGAGGGCAGTTATAGCTGTATTGTTGAATAGACTTGAACCAGTGTCAGAATGGTAAGAGTGATAATGTATCATATGTAAATGCTGCTAGATTTATTTCTCATGTGTTCCATATTTAAAATTGTATAAGTGATATGTAAAGCGAACTTTGTGCAATATTTATAAGAAGAGATCTGCGATGCAAGTTTCAGTTCTGAGTAAAAATGTGAAGAGCAAACATTATACTGGATATGTTGCATTTCACGTCCACATCATGTATTCGCCAAACCATGGAATTTATCTTGATGCTGTTGAGGATGATTCAATCCAAATGTGGTTTGGTATCTGTTGTGTCTGTTTCATTGGTGCACTTTAATTAGACATATATCTGAAGAGTAAGTACATCTGTCAAACTGGCTAATATGTCATTTCATACTTAAGCAGAAAGCACACAGTACAGGACACATCAGAATAGGTCTCGGTAAAATGATCATGGAAGTCATATCATAATTTATATGTGGAGTAAAAATACTTGTTTGATTTGTCAACATTCAAACTTTAGTAGCAGTATATCATGTTAGTTTCTTTATCTATTTCACAGGTCATAAGAGCTATTACTAAAATGGTAGTTTAAAAAGGAAACCATCTTATATTGAGTAAAAGAATATGTGATTTTTATAACATGTATAAATTTTCTCATATGCACTACATAATTAACTTAGTATCTGGTATTATAGACTCACATATTCAAGACCAGTAATTATGACATCCACCACCCGACTTCATCCTTGAGATTCAACCGCTCATTTCCCTTCCTTACAGCCTGTTTCAAAAACTTACTACTGCACAGAGCAGATGCTTTCTTGAGAAGCTATTAGTCAATCAAGAAATTCCATATACTTCATGAAGCCTGAAGGTTCATTACCATGAATATTATCACATTTACAAGGACATTTTCCATCATCATTGTACAAGATGATAATCACAACATTTCTCAAAGAGTTAGCTTCTAAAACATTCTGAATATTTTTTTGTACAGAGGCAGTGGAAAAAGTCATCAGTGAAGTGATATTATTATTCATGTGAAACCATTATCAGAACTTACATGCTACAGTTCATTCCATACTTTTTAAGATCCATATTAATCTTGTACTCTTACCTTCTTCTTAGTCTCCCTGAATTACTGTGCTGTATTGGTTATGAGGTTTACCTTTTTAAATTTTGTTAGCAGTTTCTTGTCTTTCCAATCTGAGATATGTTCATTTATCTATAACATCACTGACTTGACTGACATAGCACCACTAAGTGACTTGTGTGAGGAGGAGTGAAGGGGAAGGAGGTGAAGACCATGCATGTGCCATGATGGAAATGCCATCACATAACACACTCTCTGTTAGAACGGCTTAAGTTTGACCAATAACTGACTTCCACTTCCGAAATTGTTCTCTAATACTTGATGGTAACAGTGGTACTGTTCCCTCTCAAACTGTATTTACCAGTATTCATTACTCCTTATTCACTGTATGCATATCATGTACAAATGTTGTATTAATACAAGGTTAACAGCTATGGTGATTCAAATCTATGGTGCAACGGAGTTCACTCATGTTATGTTACTTGGAGGCAAATGCTGAATGGCTTGGGCAACTGGAGCAGATGTTACATACTTTCAGTGTGCAACCTGTAGGTTGTTTGTGGTGAAGATGTGCAACGATCATTTTGCTTTATGCATTAACCCTTTTAAGGAGAAATTTCCTGCAACAGATATTTAAAAATTGAGACCATTTCTTACATTTGAATCTGCTGTAAGTGATATAATTGCTGTTTATTCTGAAAATCATACAGTTCATACACATACCCTCTATAGGCAAAATGCAGTTTCTAGTGTTAAAACAGGTGGTACCTATAGTTATCCCTGTTTTCTAGAGAGTTGCAAGAAACATACTATCATACAGGTTTAACAGATGCAGCATAGTCACCCTATAATAAGAATCAAATAGCCCTTATTTTTGGACTTTGTGATGCTGAAGCCTATTGTGTATATTAATGTAACCTTTCTGTTACCTGCAGTAGATCTGATAGAGAACATCAACAGATGTTATGAAATTTACTGTCTATTCTTGCCAATATTTGTGACATCCAAGGCTGTTAATTTGAGTGTTATTCATTCTGTAAGTTTAAGGTACTCTGTGTTGTGACACTGACAAGGAAAACAACCACATGCGTGGTGAAGAACTGGTACTTCCGCTAGTCTAATATACTCGTAATTGAAGAGTCTGCTCCAAAAAAGGAGGGGTTACCGTTTCGAGAAATGAATGGTACAATTTATGGCATGAGTTTGATGACAGTGAGGTAAAGTATGTTGGTTGAACAATTTTTTTTTCAGTCAGTACTTTGTCTATAATTAATATAAAAGTACTAAATTAAGACATCTTGATATCCGATACCTGTCACAACAGCAGTTTTTTTTACATAATGGATACCTAAAAAATTGCATAAACAAGAGATGTCAGTGGCCTTGTGTTAAAAAGAAGGGGAACATCATGTATAATTGAAACAAAAACATGGAACTAACTTTTATGCCACTCTTTCTTTAGTAGTCTTACAGTACTTATTCCCCATTCTTATTACATGCAACTGCATTAAGTTCCTTCCTTGTGGCTGCACTGCAGAACTGTCTGAGATGTTGTAAATCTTGCATTTTTTACATAAAAATTGGCAAAAACAGTCCTTCAGAAACCATCACCTGCTGCAGACAAACGTTAAAAAATTATGCCCTGCAAGCTGAATTCAAACTTACTGAACGTTTTGAGTGTTTGCCATGCAAATTGAATCTACTTGTTTCATCTGTAGGCCCATCATTTGCATAGTTGAGCTGTTCACACGAGTAATAGCTAATGTATGCCAGTGGTAGTGTGATGGCTTCATAGAAGTACTCTCGACTAATTTAGTTCAGTGCTGTAAGTCAGCTGGATATTTATGATTGATGACTGCTGTGATGTAATCACATTCTAGTAATGTCCTTGAACAGAGAGTTCTGTTCCAACTGCGACCAACGCATCACAAATAGCAACACCCGAAAACAGTGTAGCTTTTGTTTTGACTGTGGCATGAGTCACAAAACATTTTAGCTTCCTTACAGTAGGGTCCAAAAATATTGAAAGTAAGAGGATAAATTATTGATACCACTTCATCCTCCTTTTAATCAGCTGTTTCAGGATAACAGTAAAACACACAATATCCGGATGACAAAATGTGAATACTGAAGTACTGAAATGCCAACTGGCAACAGTACTGTCATGCGTCATAATACTCAATGGATTTATATTGCTGAACATCTTTTGGGGTTGCTTCATTACTGTCAGTTTTCATGCTTACATAAAATGTTTGAGCTTTCCGTTTGTGAACTTCAGTTGCTGTGCTTCTCAGTGGAATGTGTTTACATGTGTAATAATATATTGGATAAGTTCATTACATGGGCTTTCATGTAACAGTGATGCTTGTTGCAGATGCAGATAACAGAGGTTTGTCAAGTCATGTATCAAAATATTTTCCTGTAGAATTCATAACCAACAGAAGGGAGTTTTAGTTCGGTGTATATGCAGTTCAGTTTTGTTAAATACTTGGTCTGAGAACTGCGCTCTTTTGGGTTATTATGCAGCGAGTAGTGGTAATTCCTTACCGATGTTTCAGGAGAACCAATTTGTCCCATCTTTTTTTTTGGGGGGG
>Ga0268261_10004381_pt1 | contig 10570 bp, 7 predicted proteins | sample TergutNc150P1_FD_190353 | JGI IMG/M metagenome (GOLD analysis project Ga0268261, IMG submission 190353) | Nasutitermes corniger P1 segment gut microbial community from laboratory colony in Florida, USA - Nc150 P1 (SPAdes) (version 2) | ecosystem: Host-associated > Arthropoda: Insects > Digestive...
GGGGGGGGGGGGGGGGGGCATAATACGGGAGATGAAATAGCGACTGATGTTTTTCCTACTTGGGTGCAGTCGTATAAATCATACGATGTTACCAAAAACTGCGGGAAAAGATGTCGTTGCATTGGCATAGAGTAACGCGCTGACTGAACAGAGATGACAGGACAGCTGCTCTGCCCGATGTATATCGTTGACCTACAAGTTTAATATGCGTGATCTTTGCGGAGCCAGCTGAGCCATGCTGAGTGGTGTACGAAATTGAGGATAAGTGCGTTAGGGCGGAGGAGTATGTTTTTTTTTAATTGTAATTACTAAAGGTGTTACTTTTATCTCTGTTGCTTGCATTCCAAATCAAGTTTAGGTAATTTGTTTAATCAAAGTCCAATGGCTATCAACGTGGAAGAACGTCTGGCTGAGCTGGACAGTTTGAACTGCTTCATTGAGAATTCGCGGGAGAAATTTACATCTATATTAAGCATCTTAGGGTGGGATGTAGACACTTTACGAGAGCAGGTAAGTTACAAGAATTGTGTACTGTATGTATGCGGCTCTGAAGTCTGTAGTAAATGTATTACTGAAGCGAAACGTCAAAATCCAGCTCTCGTCGATGAAACCAGAAAGGCTAACATCCGTTGGTATTGGTCAGTAAAATGAATAGAATATGAAAAAATACATCAACCCTACCGTTGGTATTGTAAGTGCTTTCCTTGTAGATGACCTTCCAGGAAGATGAAACCTGAAAGAGCATACTTTGTGTCACTGAAAAGAAACCCCATAACCTATCGTTCTAGGATTAAGCATGCAGAGCTAAACGCCATGAGTATTTGTCAATACAGTAGAACCCTAAAATCTAACCATTGTACGTTTGTTTATATTTCTTGCGAGGTAATTTTCTCTCAATAAAATGAAACATGAAAGAATAAACTTTGTGTCACTACAAAGACACCTCGAAGTCTGATGCTCAGAGAATACTTGTATGTGTGTGTGTGTGTGTGTAGCATACCATGAGCTCTAAAATGCTAAACCTAATTTCACTCTACAGTTAAAAACTTACCGAATTGCCCGACCTGTTAGCAGAATTATTATAGGTTCAGTTCAGTCATTTGGTTTGTCATCTTGACTTAACATCCATTTCTTTTGCTGTTTTTTGTCATATTTTTATAATTGGAGTAAATCATATGGGGGTCTCTTTGGATGGGTACTGCTGTGACATACCATTTCTGTATGAAACTGCATATTGTGACTATGTGTGATAATACCTCCACAGTGAAAATGTAGTGGAAGATAAAATGGGGATGAACTGCATCTCATTCTTTACACAGAGGCATTTTTTTACTTAAAAGTAATACATTATGTCCATTTTATTTACAATCATATTTGCCTTTTATTATAAAAAATGGAATTGAAAATAAATTATTGTTTGCCAGAGTTACTGTAAGGTAAGATTGTATAATGGGTGCTGTTGGTATTTACCATTATTTAAGTACCTTTATTCATACATTTCATTGCCTTTACTGGTGGCCCTAAATATTTAGTTCATTACATTCATTAGAATGACACCACCATATATGACATACATGATATGCATACTAGCTCATCCATAGACACACAAATAAAACTAAGAACTTGAATATTGACAGCCACATAAACTTAAGCTTTTTAGTTTCTACTCAGCCATTTGATAAATTTTGTGTCTTCTGTACAAAGTGGTCATTTGGTAATTTATTTAATTATTTCAAATAACCCAGAACATGGAACAGTTTGTACACAATGTTAAGCTTTGTAATAAGTAATATCTTCATAGACTAATCAGTGCTGACTTTACTGGTATCAACATATTTGGCAGTGTACGACATAGTCTTGAAGTGTGGTGGAAGAAAAGGCAGCATTTCAAAGTAGCAGTAGGAAGATAAGTAAACACATGCTCCATTATTTGGTTGATGAATTTTTGGTATTTCAAATATGCGTTCTTTCCAGTTTTTGTGATTACATGGAGTAAGTTACTTTGTTTTGTGTGTATGTTACCCTCAAAGTGTGAAGTCCCTTGTTTCATGAAGTACCTAATTATACCACAGAATAACAAACCCTAGTTAATGCATAGAATCTTTCCATGATTTTACACTTTAACTAGTTAATATGTGGAACATTACGGTTGAGCTTTGAAATCAGTTATTTCATTAAATTCTTGGTTATTTCATAAACTAATGGGAAGTTTGTAATGAGGGACTGTCCAGCACTTTACCCAGTTATTCCACGGAATAACAAACCGATCCTATTTAATGTGTGAAATGAGTTGATGGACACGTTACCACTGAAGTATTAAATGCTTTATATATTGAAATACATAGTTATTTTTTAAAGTAATGGGAAGTAGGCAGTGAAGGACCATTGCACAATTTAACAACCTGGATACAGAACAGTAATACTAGCAACTGGAGTGGAGGCCTGAAATTTGCTCAGCTAATGAAAAATTGCAGCTATGTCTTAAGTATCATGATGGTCCCTTATAACAATTAAAAACATGGAATGTTTAACAGTTCATGTTTTTACAAACTCTTCAGATATATGTAAATATATCAGCCTTTAAGAGTTACCTTTTATTCTTCTTCCCTTCAGCACTATGATTATAATATGTGTTATTGAGAGAGCATGGTTGTATAAAATAAAATACAAAATATTGTCTTCCAGAATGTATCTACTGTCACATACTTCTCCTTTCACAGTTATATTATTTTGATTTCAGTCTAGGGAAATGGTCATCTGTCCACTGAACAGTAAGCATTATGTCCCAAAAGATAGTTTGGAAAAACACGTGGCTTCATGCTCGTGGAAAATGGAAGGTTACCATGAACAAGATGTTCCTCTGCCAGAGGGTTGTGGTGCTGATGAATCTAGAATATTAATAGGTAATTCATATTTAGAATATATGTTGTTTGATACATATGTTTTTCATGTGTGTATCAGTGACACATGCAAGGTCTGAGTGATGCAGTGTTTCAACTTACAGGGAGTCCTTTCAGGAGGAATGGTGAATATGCTGTGCTACCAGTATAGGACCTGATAGTTGCCCATAAAAAAACCCAAACTCAGAAGAAGTGTCATGGTCTAAAGGCAATTTTCCTCCCACCTACATGCAAGATCTTGGATTTGATACTACCACGATCCACTATGAATTTTTATATTCTTTCCCTTCATTGCCTGCTGTGGACCACGGTTCATTTCTGACACAGGCTTCCTGGGATAGGAAAATGAATTGGAAAATTTGGCAATGAATCCAGTTTACATAATAACAACAGAGGTGTAGTTGTTGCTGTGATATTAACACACTGTGCCTCTTGAAGCAAAATCATTAGGAGTATATAAAATTGTTCTATACTGAACATTTTGCGATAGCGATCAAGTCTGATGACCAGTGGCATATGTGACTTCAACAGTGTAACAGAGCACATTTTTTCTTTGTCAGCAAAATTATTATATTGTTTATGTGTTAAAATTCCACCCAGGAGTGTGGGTTACATAATACAGGGGAGTGCTGGTCAATTTTTATTCAACTTTCTTGGGTAATTCAGTGTTCATAAGCTGAAAGATGAGGCACTCAACAAACCCAGTTCAACATTTGCAGTCACTCCAGTCTTGAAGGCTGTGTTTTGCAGCGTCATATTGCAAAGGGCGAAGTCATTCTGATTTTGTCCTCGGAGGAGGAACATACAACATTTTGTTTAGCATTCAGTGATTGATTAAGTTATCTTAGCTTGGACTGTGATGAGTAAGCATATAGTTGTTCTTTAATTTCAGTGATGCAAAATTATTTAGCATTCAGTTTAGTTTGGTGATCCACAATTGCAATTATCACCATACCGGTAAAGAACTTATATTAAAGGGGATGAAACTGCTCATAAATTTAAGGATAACCTGTGATTTTAAAGATATCATTACTTTTTTTTTTGTGGTAAATATTTGTATGTGATGTGACATACTAGTGTTCACCATACAGTGCAGTCACTGTGAATGTACCAGATTGTTTTACAGCAAAGTGTGGCTACATCATCATTTAATGTAACACTATCATTGATGGAGGGTTTCAAAAGTTAGTCAAGGTTTGTCCTCAAGTAAGTTCTGAGGTAAGTTTCATGTTCTTGACTGGGTGCAAAGTGCATTACTAGTTAACACCATGCAAAAAGAGTTCGCCTTTTCCTAACATCTAACAAAGGCAAAACTGTGTTAGTAATAACAGTCCGCATGTGGGACTGTAGATGTCATAATAGCAAGTTGTATCAGTATAGTACCATTTGTGAAGGAAATTGTTTTTTGCAGATAAGGAAATGAGGACAGCAATAATCCGAGAGGCTGCTATGCAAGATCCAAATATGAAGACAGGTAGGAGTGTTGTAGCATCTGTATACTGTGAGATTTGTCTGAAGTTGTCATAGTGGGTGTTCTGTCTGGCAGGCATTCATACTAAATGCTGTGTTTTAGCATATAATATACAGTCTTTCATTGTTATGTGTGAAATTGTGAACAAAGTAAACCCCACACACATTGGACACATTACATTCTTACATACAAAAAAATAACACCAGCAAAAAAATTGCAGTGATTATTAAATCAGATATTGCAGGTAGAAGGACATTATGTTGGATGTGGTTAGGGACACATTATTTTCTGTCATAATTACATGTCACATGTTCTGTGACATTATCTTGCAATTGCAAAATATGAGATTCTGTGCCAGAAGAAAGAAGCATGATGGGTGTAACATGAAGACGGTGTTAATAACACATGAAGCATTTATTTAAATGAAAAGGATGCTATAAATCTTTCAGTGCATTTAAACCTATTAGGATGTACTCAGTTTTGAAGCAGGTGTTTCACTTTGACAGATAGTTGAGTGATGTTTTCTGTAATAGAACATTTTCATAAATCCTCAATGAAGTAATTTACCAAAGTTTTGAAACTCAAAAAAAAAAAAAAAAAAAAAATTAGTACTGCAAAATAAATCCTGTAATCAGTTGCACCAGTTCCAGCAATATCAGTCCATTTCTGTTCATAGGGCAGAGGTAGTATGTTCAGCCAAAATGTTAATATCCTCCTACCAATCTAAACAGTGTTGGCCAGAAGATAAGAATGTCAGTTAGGGAATTTAATTTATATGTTATTTAATCACATTATGTCTTCTAATTGTGTCATTGTTATGGCAGAAGTGTCGAGATGAGAGTCAGTGTTGGATGAAGAGATGGATGGGTCTATGAAATTGATGGATGGATCTGTCCATCCATCAGTTTCATAGGCTGTATCTAGCAGAATGTGGGAGAAGTCAGAACAGTACAATATAGTCACAGAACAAGAAATGTGAAAGTAATATGCGTACGTACAAGAATGTACACGCGTATATGGAACATGAATCTGTTTGCAAAATTTACAGTCATACACCTAATTTTAGTCAGATAAACTCTTCAACCCAGTACAAGTTAGTCATAAAGAACTCACTCAGTATTGTTTTGAATTGTTTACTGTTACTGGACAAACATTAAGGGGAGCTTCTTAGATATTTTGTCATATTATACCACCATAGCAAACTTGCATCTTATATAGATTGTAGAATTTGCTGCTGGTCCGTGATGATTGTGTGTATGTGTGTGTGCCTTATAGTGGCTATATTAATATTGTTAGCTTGCTTATCAGTTATTTCTGACTTCATGTCTGAACATCTTTTCCCTAACTGTTTTCTGAATAGAACATATTTGGATGACATGGTTGTAATTTCCAAGAGAGATAAGAGAATAAGATTGAAATGGAGTGTGATGATCTATTGGAATGGCAGTAATGTTAAAGTTGCCGATTTATGTTAGATTCTAGTTTTGAATGTGATGATGCAAAAAAGTATGAATCAAATAACATCACTATATTTAAGAAAACCCCTTGTTTCAGGTTTGCATAATTCTAACAGTAACATCAAAATTTCAGACTGTTGCCCTCAGAAAAAAGTTTTCATAATTTTTTGTTCATTTTCTGTAAAATCATAAGTTTCCTCTTTTAAAATGTTTCACACCCATGCTGACTTGTAAACTTACACTCTGCAGCTGAAGCCCTGATGTAATGTTACAGTAAATGTAACATTCTTGTTGTGTATACTAACACTGAAGTGTTTTGTGTGGAGTGGGACATTAGTCAGTAGTTTATATTTTCAGAGACTAAGAGATCGGTTTTACTGTAGATACAGTATTCTTAGCAAGAATGTATTTATTGTTGTGCTGGTGCAGTGTTAGTCTTGTTAATAAGATATATTCCCAGTAACATAACTCTAAATTACAGTATATGATTATGCCACAATGAAATTTATGTGCAGGTGGACAGTATTCAAAGTTTGTGGCAAAATCACAAAATATTGTGTCACCAAATCTTCAATGTAAAAGTTGATGGTATGCTGAAAATTTCAAGCTATTATTAGTAGTTCTCAAGTTACTCAACATTCTCTAAATATAAGGGAAGAGAAGCCAAGAAACCAGATTTAAATATTGCCTGGGCAAAGGAATGAGCAAGCTTCTTTTAAATACAAGCTTGAAGGATTAAGTGAGATACCAGGTTTCATGCCTGTACAAATTGACGGATAAAAGTATAATAGAAAACAAAATTAAATTATAATTGAATATATTTATATATCTGGCTGAGTAAACTAAACTGATAAAGTTGCTTACCCTGGTGAATCTCAACTGTTAGATGCACCATTGTATTTTACTACCGAAGGAATTTAAAGAAATATCTTGAGTTATGTAAATCACAGTGCTCCACACACGTTAAAGCTGCAAAGATACAAACTAATAAACATCTGAGCATGTAAAACCATTTTTAAAATGCCTTTTTAGGTTCATTCATATATCTATATGTATGTATGTATATACACTTAATGTAAGTGCTGCTTAAAGGTTATAATATTTGCATCAATAAGACAGTTGTTCTGTTACATATTACATAAAGTTCATTTTATGTATAATAAATACTTTATTTATGGCTGACCATTGTGTTTTGCTCTTTCAGCTGGTTGTCTGTGAGTGTATTTGGAGTATTGTAACTGTACATGATGGTATCCTTTTGTGGTATCCTTTGTTCTACAATTAAAAATTCAGTAGGGTAAAATACTTAGTATTTTATAAAATAGATGAAACCATTATGAAGTACAAAGTGTACCTCTGTTTGTGACCCTGAGCAGGGTAGCTGTCACATGAGCTTTATTACATAGAAATTCTCTGTCCATCATGAATTTAATGCCAGTTTTATGATTGCAATTCAATCTCCCTTATTTCATAGAAGAGTCTTAGAGTACTTGACTTCCAACCTGTAAACAGGTTTTGTCCTTTATGACAATATTTCTTGAAACAGTGGAGCTCATCTTGAAATATTAGCAATTGCTCACAAATAATGTGTGGATTGTTTACATTAACTATGTCATTGTCCCTCACAATTAATAATTACATTGATTCAGATCTTTAGATCTCAAGGACATATTTCACATCTTGCTTTTGTTTATACATCACAAGCCCTGTGATTTTGTGTGCACTCACTGCTCACCAGTGTGTGACTTTAACATGCAAAGGAACTTCATTAACCTTTAGCATTTGGTGTTTTAAATGCCAGGTTTCTGCTGTGGCTGGAGCACAATCAGTTTAAATGCTCACTGGGAGAAGATGTTTTTGCTTTTGGATGAAAAGGATGTGCATTTAATGGGACAGTGTTGTCCTATTCACTCATTAATGGTTAACTACAAGGGGATTAATGCAACAAGAATAGTTGGTTTTTCTGGCAGTTTTCTGTCCTATGTCATTTCAACCATGTCTCATCTAGTCTTGAAACCAGTTTGTAGCATCCAGATCTTAGGCGCAGCTCTAATTTTGTATTTAGTTTTAAAAGTTTTTCTGAGAATTTTGGCACCACACTTTGAACAACTAACAGGCGCAGAGATTTTCTGGGGTTTGTGCTTGAGTACCAGTATCATTCACTTTCTCTTCTGTTAAAAACAAAACATTTTTGTCCAGCAGTGAACTTGTTCAAAAGTTTATCACTGTTCTTTAACATAATGCTGGATTTTTTTTTACAAAACTTTTGGTAATATTTTTCCTATGAGACATACTTTGCAAAAGTCTTGTAGATGACCATTCTGTGTAACAGTGTACATTTGTCGCACAGAATGTCTACTGCTGTCAGTGACCCAGTGATCCACTGCACAAGACACAGTATCCTCCACTTTCTCTTCGGTTAAAAACAAAACATTTTTGTCCAGCAGTGAATGTGTTCACTAGTTTTGCACTGTTCCATATACTGTTCTCTCTTAACATAACTTTTTTTTTAACAGAACTTTCAGTAACATTTTCCTATGAGACATACTTTGCAAAAGTCTTGTAGATCAATATTATGTTCAACAGCATACATTTGTTGCACAGAATGTCTACTGCTGTCAGTGACCCATAACACAAGACTGAGCCCCTGTCTTACATTTCAGCACTTTTAACGTGGAAAACCATGTGCGCTGTGTCTTTTAAGCAAGTCAGCAATGTATTTGCCTATGCTCAGTCATGAGATTAGAGGTACTCTCTGTATGTAGCTTAATAATGTTTATTATATGTTTGTATGAACCGTATAATGCATTACACATTTAAGAACAGTAGGACCTTGATGTTTTGGATTTTGACCATTTATGATCACCTGTTGTAATAACTTCCTTTCAGCTCTTTGTGACTGATTCCAGTGAATCAGGATGAGACGACATGGCTGACATGTCAGCTTTCTTCGTACTCTTCTGCCGTTGTGTGAATAACTCTTAGCTCTGTCTTGCTGTTTCTGAGTCAGGGCAACTGCTTTTGTGCTTCATAAACGGAGTGTTGAAGTACTGATTTGTGCTATTGTATTGCACTTGATCATTATTTCAGTATTAAATTCTATAGGAGCAACACTTGGTTGGTCTCCCATTTCTTCAACAACAAGAATACCTCTAATTCCCTCATTTTTAACTGATTATCTTCAAATGTCTGTTGAGAACGACCTGACACCCATCCTTGTAACATAAGATTCTTCTTCAATCACTTTGTGTACTCTGTGCTTCGGAAAGTGTTTGTATTTTTTAATAATAAATTTTTATGCTTTGTATGCTTTTTAGGATTATTTTGTATTTTTATTTTTAGGATTTTGTAATTTTTTATACTAAATAGGCATTTTACTTTGAAAATGTATGCTAATGTTTGGGGCAGTTTTTTTTCAGCCCCAGTTAATCACAAACTTCAAGACTCTACTGTATGTTTGTCATGTTCTACAAATTTTTCACAAGACACTGTGGAAACATATGGTTTTGTTTTGTTTTTAAATAAGTATTGGAACATAATATGTACAGAAGAACAACTATACTCTAGACAAAGATCTGAAAAAAAAAATCTGGCAGATGAATGTGCCCTTTCCCACATATGGTAAAGAAGTGGGTGTATGCAGACTAATGTTGCACTTTTGCATATATTTTTGAAGATATTAATACTGTCGATTGTTTCCTGGTGAAAGCTTGAAATGCCTGGCTCTTGTTCCATGTCAGGCATCATATCAGTCACTTTATCATGTTTATGTCAGGCAGGCTGGCTCAGATGGTAATGGTTCTGACTGGTATTTGGGAAGTACCCAATTTGAAATTTGGCCTATCGTCACAGAGAATTTCTTAATAGCTTTTATCACACTCTGTGCAAATCCTGGAATAATATTTCAAATTATGGTACTACCAGTTCACTGATAATACTATTACTTTGCACTTCATGAAGTGAGCTACTGACAGCATCACTAAATAAACTGTAAATAAATATAAGGAAATAGACTTCAGATTTATGTTCATGAAGTAATATTTGTGTACTTGTGTGAAATACCATTTTACAGTGGATTTGAGGGGTAAAAGAAAGAAAAAAATTAAAGTATGAAGAGTAAGCCAAGCTGCATGATTTAGTATGATTGTTTATGCCAGTACATAGAGCATTTGCATATTGCTTAGAAATGCACCCTCATTATTCTTGACCCATCTGTAGCATAATGCTGAATAAATCCTTCTCATGGGTTCAGATTTTTAACACTGTGCCATTTTTTCAATAACCTGAACTGTCTACTGTAGATGGTACATATAATCATATACAAGGAAGCAGAAACCTTGCTGGGATCGGTAGCTGGCTGTATACAGGCACAGTGTAGTTCCCCATATTTTCTGTTATGATGTTGTGTGATAGAAGTGAAATAAGGATACAGCCTCACACATAACAGGTATAATCTTTGAAGTTTTCTTATGTATAAAATTTCTTTTCCTGGCTGAGAATGGGGATTTGGAAAATTGCAGACTTGTTTAACCTTGTACTGTTTGAGCAATGTTGCACCATTTGGTAAACAGCAATGAAATGAGAATGTATCAGGTCATGCATTACACCACTGTGTCTCAAATCTTGCTGTAGGACATCAGATTATGTATTTCAGTGATGGTGTATGTGCATAAACTATGCTCATAATGTTTATCATAATTCATTGTGCAGTCGCTGTGACAAGAGTAACAAATATTTAGGTT
>Ga0268261_10004382_pt1 | contig 10568 bp, 13 predicted proteins | sample TergutNc150P1_FD_190353 | JGI IMG/M metagenome (GOLD analysis project Ga0268261, IMG submission 190353) | Nasutitermes corniger P1 segment gut microbial community from laboratory colony in Florida, USA - Nc150 P1 (SPAdes) (version 2) | ecosystem: Host-associated > Arthropoda: Insects >...
CCATATATATATATATATATATATATATATATATATATATATATATATGACATTAGTCGCCTAAGGGTTAAAGTGCGTCCGCCTGATCTATCTGTTAAGGCTGTTGGCCGGTCTGCGAATGCGCAGCGAGTTGCGCTGTGTAGGGCCCAAGTAGATTGGCAGTTCTGTCGGGTCAGCTGTTGAGTTGGCTGCCAGTCGAGAGCTAGTGGTGGTTCTAAGCTGAGCGGTAAATTAGCGGTCCGCACAGCGTCGCTTCTCTGTATGTGTAGAGCGATGTTAGTGGTCTAACGTTGTTATTTCCTTCTGACTGTCGCAGAATAATTACTCCTTCTTGATACGTCGCCGACTAGTTACTCCTTTTAAATAATGATTTGAAAAACCAACCAACCAAAGATCTAACTGAAAGCGGAGACATGCGCGAAGCGCAAGTCAACGTCCCTCGGTCTGTATAGTGAGATAAAGGAGGAGGTGAGATAAAGGGTAGTGTAGGCATTAAGAGACAGTGACGAAAGCATTGTCCATATCCCCAAAAAACGCATGCTTTCAGTGAATATTCATATATTAAGTTTAAGCTCTTATGACTGTGTGTGTTTAAATTTATTATTGTACATGATGCAGAAAAGCCTGAGGGGCACTGTGGGGTCTCTACCCATTTGAGAAGTTAAACCTAATTTCAGTGTTATAAGGAAAGAACCAGATCATCTTACAAAGGTTTTCTAAGGTCCCATGGGAACTGCAGTATATCTGTCCGTTTGACAGGTTAACCCTAATTTCAGTGTTAGGGAGAAAGAAACAGATTGCCTTTGAAGGGTTTTAAATGTAATGGTCGCTGGACAGGGGAAGGGGCTGATTCATGTTAAATTCTACGTGGTAAGAAAATTTATTACTATGGGTTAATCCACACGTGTTAAAGGATTTATTTTCATGTGGGAGAGAAGTGACGCTATGACCATATAAGGTAATAAGGAAAGGGAATGTAAATGACGATAGGAAGAACCAATCAGAAGGGCTCTTCTGAGAAGCTCCACACTTATGCTCCTCCCCAAGCCAACGCCCAGATTAAGTCATATAAAATGACAGTGTTATAATTGTAACAATGAGACTGACGCTTCAGAAGTTCTACACGACTGAGCTCGGTCTTCAAGTCTTAACTGGACTATCTTCACACACTTCAATTGTACTAAAACTGTGTATTAATTTCAAACACTTGTCGCTGTGGAATAAACCATCTTAGTTAATCAACTTAAAACAAAGGCTAGTACTTTGACCTACGTCAAGACCGAGACTGGGTAGCGGTCTTCAAGTGGTGTTATCATTACACCACAATAGCCATTCCTGCGTTAAAGACTAGCTTCATTACGTCGACCCCCATATTAAATATGAGATCAGACTTCTGAAGTAGAGTCAATATACAACTATGTCCTCGTTGGGAGTGAAGGTAAGACCAACCCCTAAACTCCAGAGGCGGTGTGCCGCCGATCTCGCCCCCCCCCCCCCCCTTTATCTCCAGATCCAGCGGAGGGAGGCCAGCGAGTGCCTCTATAGTGTAATGAATGCCTAACATGTATAACTAATAATTTTTATAACGAAACTCAAATTTGTAAAACACTTTCCTTATAAAGTTAATAATCGGTCACTTCACTTTGCTATCGTTTTTTCGGCTAAAAATACGGTTCACTATACTATAGGCACGAAGAAACTAGCCAAGTGACTTGAAATTTTATTAAAGTGGATAAAATGCTTGACCTAAACAGCTCGCCACTATATAAATTCCGAAATGCTAAATAATCACTTACTCAATTACTACTCGCCTGCCGACGTTTATGTGCCGTTGAGGAAGAATTTTAGACTGTGTTGTAACTTTGAAAATCTTTGTTTTGCTGTAATGATACTTGACGTCATCTTTTTGCTGTTTAAAGGTAAGTCATAATGATTGCGAATAAATTTACTTTTCTTTGAGTGGAGCAAATGTTTGGCAAACTAAAATTTATATTTTATTTAAATTTCGAATCATACTGGATTATATTTAGAGGCGAGACAGTTATTTCGGTTAGCAGAGACTTGAAACTTAACTTGTTTGCAACAAACCGTTTTGTGTGATATTGTATATAACTTTATTTGTTGAACACAGTGTATGTAGAATGCAGTAGAATAGAACGTTAACTCTTAGCAAATCTGAACGTTATTCGACAATTGGCAATGAGGAAATAGCCTCAATTTTAGATACAGGCTGGAGCTCTGCTTGATGAGCCAGGATCTGTATAACAAACTACGGAACAACGGGAGGAGAAATTTGGAACTACCGGTGCAAAATACGAAATTGGTAAGCGCGTTGAATGATAGAGCTAGAAAAGTGAAACACAGGCAATGCTAACCTTAAAGTTCGGAAAAGTAAAGATCGATCAGATATTTCTCATAGCTCCACGACTGATGACTCAAGTCTTAATTGGTGTAGACTTTTGTGTCGCTAATAAAGTAACCATCGACTTTCCAGATAAGTACTTCACCATGGACATGAATAATGAAGTAACAAAGCACATGATTCTTCATGGAACTGACGATTTAGCTAGTTCAGTTAGTAATTCTGCGTATGACCACCCATTCCGCAGCGATGTGAGGCTAAAATCTGTAGTTTTTCTCAATTCATCAGATACAGATGGTCTATTAGACGGTCACACCATAAATACCCCACACAAAAGAGAAGAAATCGAAGTTATTACGGTTCGGGACAGCTTGGGACTAGCGGATAGCCAAGTGCATAGCGTTAAGGGTAACTATTGTAATATGCCGCCGTTATAGGATGCGTGCGAAGTTATAAATAATTGTCTTGTGGAGTACGAGATACCTTGGAATTTATTACACACGAAGAATAATGCCAAATTGTTAGAGGGGAACAGTCACTTGAATGACGATATCGAGTCTGGGAAGAGTGAGGATATGAAAACGCAGACAGAAGCCAAGCTACATCTAGTCGCCAGCCGTGACAGAGCAGAAACTAACGACACCACGCAAGCTACAATAGCAAGTCAGATCTATCAGACAGCAGGGATGTAACAGCAGAACAGTTAAGAGCTAAAATAGATGAAAACGACAACTTGTCAGACTTCCAGAAAGAGCAATTATGTGTTACTGTTAAGGTATAAGAATCATTTAACTAAGCGACCCAGGAGATGTAATCAATTTGAATACAAATTTGAAATGACACGGGATATGCCTAAGTCAAGAAATGCTCGGCCAATAACTTTCGCGCTTAGGGCTCAAGTGAGGGAGCAGATACAAGAAATGCTGAAAGATGATATATAAGATAAATCTTTTTCTGATTATGTAAACCCGCTTACACTAGTCGAACGACCAGGAAAGGCGATCAGAATTTGTATAGATTCTCGCAGAGTAAATGCACTTATGATACCAGACAGGGTAAAGGTAGATCCCATGAAGGAGCTGCTACAAAAATTTCATGGATCTAAATATATCACAACCATAGATCTCAGCAGTGCTTTCCTTCAGGTGAAATTACACATATCCTCTAGAAAATGGACCAGTTTTTGTTTGGCAACCAAGTATACCAGTATAAAGTCGTGCCGTATGGCTTTAAAAATAGCTTACAAGCTTTTGTCCGAGCTTTGGATATGGTACTAGTTGGCGGTCTAGAGGAAAATGTTGTGACATATGTGGATGACGTAGTCGTACAATCAGTCTGCTTTGAAGAACACTTACAACATCTCGACGCCGTGCTGGGGAAACTCGCCACAGCAGGGTTCACAATAAACGCAAATAAATGCAGCTGTTGTAAACCGCAGATGAAGGTGTTAGGACACGTGATAAGCAGCGAAGCTTTACTGCCTGACAGGGACCGCATAAAGGCCATTCTCAGTTACACACCACCCCGAAACCAGAAGCAACTCAGAAGGTTCCTAGGGCTATGTAATTTTCATCAGCAGTTTATCCCGAATTACGCGCATTTTTTTTCACCATTGCTAATACTATTGAGAAAGGGACAGAGGTGGAAATGGACCAGCGACCTACAAAGGGCATTTGAACTACTACTTGACAGATTCGCCCATAGTACTGAATTGATTCGCCCTGATAGTGAATTAGAGTATGTAATCCATACAGACGCCAGTGCCAGAGCCGTCGGGTGTGTGCTAATGCAGGAAGATAAGGCGGGGAAATTAAGAATTATTTCCACAACTTCGCGAGTACTAAATCCCACCGGGCAGCGATACTCTACTTGCGCACAGGAATTACTAGAAATAGCTCATACACTCCAGAAGTTCAGGATTCACATCTACGGTCGGAATATAAAACTGTACACTGACAGCCAGGCATTAACGTTTCTTAACCGGTGTGTCATCACTTCAAATCGGGGGCCAAATTGGCTGCTAGCCATTCAGCAGAATGATATCGAAATTCACCACGTCAAGGGAACCAATAATGTGTTAGTTGATATTTTAAGCCGACATCCGAGTGAGTTGAGCACCGCAGAAACTGGAGATTTGACAAGACCTGGGACAATCATGGTGCATGCAGTAGACTTGAAAATTGACAATAGCGTCTGCAAAGACCTAAAGAAACTGGACAAGTTACAGGACACGGATCGACGATTAAAAACCCTAAAGGACAAATTCACTGAAAACATCATAAACCCCAAAGCGAAATTTAGGCTGAAAGGAAACATCTTATTCTGTAGGAAGGACAGTATGGACAAATGGAAGGTCATGTTGCCGTCTTGTCTAGAACAAAAAGCCATTGAGTACGCGCACGCCAGTTTTGGGCACTTAGGGGTGGACAAATGCTTGAATCAGATTGGAAAGTCACTACACATGAAAAACATTGGCAGAAAAATCCGTAAGTTTATTGCTTGTTGCGATCTATGCCAAAGGGCAATGCACCCTACCCAGTCCTATACTTCTTCTTCTTAAGACGCTACAACTTCAGAGAAGTTTTGGCCTTCTCAACGAGTTTCTTCCATTTGGTCCGGTTTCTGATGCAGTCCTTCCAGTTTGTTATTTTCATCCTTGTTATATCGCTCTTTACATCATCCCCCCATCTATTTTAGGTCTTCCTAGTGATCTTGTTAGTGCGGGTGACCACTCATACTTTTTTACCATGCTGTTATCTGGCATACGATGTACGTGTCCGAACCAAGCTAATCTTTGTGCTTTCATGTAGTTTATGATGTTTTTATTACCAGTCAGTCTGTTTAGTTCTTCATTCGATTTAATCCGCCATGTGCCATCCTTTTCTTTAGTGGGTCCATTTCCAGTCCTATACTATCGAAGAGAAACACAATCTCCCGACAAAACCGGGCGACCTATGTGCTGTTGACTTATGGTGTAGCCTACCTATATCTCGTGCAGGAGTTAAATACATTCTTGTGTGTTATGATGTCTTTTCCAAGCACGTAAAGTTGTACCCACTCAGAGCAGCGACAACGAACGCATGACTAAATAAAATGATAAATAAATATTTTGAAGAGGTAATCAAACGTGAAGTAATCATTTCTGATAATGGCAGTCAATTTCGGTCACCGAGTTGGAAAAGGAAATTGTCCGAATATGAAGCAGAAGTACGCTTTTCACCGGTACGACACCCACAGAGCAATCCGAGTGAAAGAATAATGAAGGAATTGTAAAAATGTTGTATATATTGTCATCAAAACCACCGGAGTTGGGCAGACTAATTGCCACGGATTGAGCAGTGGTTGAACAGAACAGTTCCCAGCTCTAAGGGTTATGCTCCAGTAGAATTAATTTTCGATGCACAAAAATCAGACATCTTCGCGAAATTTTTGTCGGAATTAGACGATTCGCCAGAAAACGAAGAATTGGCAGCTAAAGTTTTGAAAGCTTACACTAAAATGAAAGAGAAAGCTTCCAAAAGGGATAGTCGACGGAAATTAGGCAACTCCAGATGGACGCCGAACGTAAATGATACGGTACTTTTGAAAACACAACCCATGCCAGACGCCATAAAAGGAATGATGTCGAAGTTTATGTTGTTGTATGAGGGGCCATTTCTTATTTTAAAAATATATCCCCATTCAGCTTACGAGCTAACCGATGAGAATGGAAGGGCTAGAGGAAAATTCAGCAAGAAGGCTTTAAAGCCATACAGAGAAGAAAGACAGCATGAGCTAGAAACCGATATTGACTTGTGAGAAGAAATAAGCTACCTTGTCGTAACTATAGAAAGGGGAGAGAGAGAGAGAGAGAGACAGAAAGAAAGGACGAGAGACAGAATAGAGTATGGTTACACTAAATGATAATTTGAAATACCATTAGCCAACACCACAGATACGTATGATATAACGTGAATATGTAATGTTAAGCGACTTTAAGAGAATGCTTAAGATAGTGGAGGATAACTCCAAAGTATACATCTTAGATTAAGAAAAACAAAGGAGTTCTGTATGTTTAAGAAGTATATGTGAAGTAGTTGTAAGGTTGAGTGAACATTTTATACGTGTTTAGAATTTAGGGTTTTCATTTATGAGTATTATAGAGGAATTAAAGAAGTACTGATGTAGAGCCATTGATAAGTAAGCATGTAACAGATTTTTTTAGCATTTATGAAAAGAATAGTTGATTGTGTAATACTTTCCATAACTAAGGTAAATTTCTAACACTGTTGTAAAGCGACCCTGTTTTACAGGGGAAACAGCTGTGCAGTTAGAGAGGATGAGTGAATAAGAGAGGGTCGAAATGCAAGCAGGTAGTGTTGAATCAAACTGCCTAAGCTCAAAGAAAATATGTAAACTGCCTAATCGCTACGTTACATGAATAAGTATTAGATTGGTGACGAGAACTGAATTGTCAAGCGGCATTGAAATAAACCTTATCATTGTATTAATACACTTTTAAGTTTTATTTCAAGGGGGAGATTTGTAACCGTACGGACAGGAAATAGGGAGATTTATGACCGGTAAGTGGGGTTTTTATTCAAGTGTCAAAAATATTGTACATATAGTAGACAAGACAGCTCTGTTAATGTTGGTATTTATTTTGTTTTGGTGGAAAGGAAGTTGTACCAAAGTGTATAGCAGCGTACAGGGGCACTGAGAGAGTTTATGACGGGTACAGTAAAGGGTAGGATTGCTAGTGTCAGCGTCAGAATTGAGGGCTTAGAGAACTTTCTGGAACAATTAACATTGTAAACTTTGACAGTTTTTTGGACACCTTAAATCTTGCTAAAAGGATCCCATATTAGTCACGCTTGCCCATTGAGACAACCCAGTATGACGTGTGTAGGGGTTCACACGGGTTGCGACAATGTAAGCAACGTTACGTAAATGGGAACCAGTGGGTTTAAGTATTCAAAATTGTGACTTTTGACCAGTTAGATATGCTGGAATTTGACATTTTTAACCAATAGCAACCTTCGCTTTTCATTGAAATTTCGGACTTATAGGGAAACCGGGATATGCCAGGGGCAGTTTTTTGGTAAAAGTTGATCAAAGAGAACGTACGTAACAACGATATTGTGAGGTCATTCTGTAAATATTTACCAGACAGGGCGGACGCGTAAATAGCATATTGTAACAACATAAGCGTCAGTGAGATGAAGTGTATTTCGGTGCCGCGAGAGGACAGCTCTCATTAAAGAATAGTAATTCACGAGTGTATAGAAACAAAGTGATTATTCAAATAAACAATTGTGGACTCATTCTTCCGGCTGGATTTGAATTAAAGCAAAGCCAGAGTGCAGCGCTTCTGACACATCCCCGTAAATTCCCACAAGAGGATCTCACGACTGTACCGCTAAAGCTAATAACCTGTCCTAGTCATTGCGTTCCTAATTATTATATTGATCACAAATGATTAGGATTTGGTGAATGGGACAAACCGACTAATTCGAGGAAGGGAGAAGAAAACATACCAAGAGGTATGTCGGTTGTAAGTCCCAGCTTAATTTTACGGTCCCTAGAAAGAGCCCTTTGTAACCTAGCTGACCTAGGTATGTCGTTAATAGAGCTACAGAGGGTCCTCCAAGCAATATTAGAAGCCTTCCTTACCTCCTTCCTGTAATTCCGCTGACCCCCTCTATAAAGTACCCAACTGTGCAGATTCTTATCTGATCGGCACTTATTAAAGAGCCGCCCCACTTCTCTTCTAAGGGATTCCAACTCCACAGTCCACTTCAGAGATTGCCTACCTGTCTTAACAGGTCTAAGAGGACAATTATCCTCATAAGCTGAGATAAGGGCAGCTGAACCCAATGAACTGCAAGCCCCAATCCAGCTTCATTCTTCATGTCCATCTCAGGGCCACTCTCCAGTTGAACCCTCAGGCCCCCTTTAAAGAAGCCCCACTTGGTGCCACTAGGGTTCTTGATTAGGCGTACCGGTACGGAGCCCTGTAGAGTGAACAGAATGTCTATGATCTGACAGGGAGGGCTCTGATGAAACCTCCCAGCCTATGATGCTTTCTAGGAGCCTAAGGGACCCTAGTGTAAGGTCAATCACCTCTAACCTGCAGCCACTGCAGAAGGTGGGCTCATTTCCCCGGTTTAGAATTTCCAAATTTGAGGAATTTAGAAATTCCACCAGGGCCTCCCTTCTACTGTTGCAATTGGTGCTGCCCCGTACACTATGATGTGCATTGGAGTCGCACCCCACAACTAGATAGAGGTTTTCATTTTCGCAGTATTGCACGAGTTCCTCAAGTTCCTCTGACAGAGGAGGATCCTCGGAATCGTAGGGCAGGTATGCAGAACATTACAACTAAGCGTTGTTCTGCCCCTTCCTCATTGTATTTTATAAGGACTGCTACCAGGTCCCTACAAGAGAATCCTGGTAGCATCCAAGCCGTGTCATTCCTCGTAAGGATACAAGCTTGAGGTCTATCTGTTCCACTCACAGAGAACAGGGTATATCCTGGAATATTCAGGCCCCTAATACAGCCCTCATAATACTACGGTTCCTGTATTAGTGCCATGTCTATTCCTTTAACACTCAATGTCCTAGACAGAACCCTAGATGCAGCAGTGCTGTGTTGCAGGTTGGCTTGAATAAATAATAAGGTATTCACCATGTCCAATTCATTCTATCCTGGAGTCCAAGAGTGCTGACCTTCTCTACCAGCACCTCAAGATTCACTGAGCTTAGACTGCTAGGAAATAGGTGTTGCTCCCAGGAAATGGGAGCCTCGCCTGCTCCTCACAAACATGGATCCTGCCAAGTTGCCCCTTGCAGAGCCTCCAGGCACCAGAGTTCCCCCTGACTGGAGCCCTCCGTAGAATCCTTGCTCGAGTCCCCTGTTGCAAAGCTCTCCTTAGACTCTAATTTTTCCACAGTACTCTCCATCTCGATCTCACAAGATCAGGGGAATTATACAATCCACCAAGCAGAGCCCCTATATTTGGCAAGGCTAAATACAACTGGGAGGTCGCCTGGTATCCCAGAGGGTACCGATAGTGACAGACTCACCCACCGTCATTCTTCCCTTAGGCATGGCACTCACGCTGTAGGATTGGGGATTGTTTTCCAAGGTTTAATCCTTCAGATCCACTGTGTTCTGTGCAATAGGGTCACCTCTGATGGGATGTGGCTGTTCACCATGCACAGACGGTCTTGGGTGAAGAGAAGCTATAATCCACATCAATAACCCTTGGAGAATAGCTGGAGCCCTCCTTGGGCCACCAATGTCACCTCTCAGTAACATGATGACCCTGGAACGGCCCGGCCGACTCCCCTTGAACCTTTCCATATTTTAAGTCTAATATCTTCCTTTGTTTCATCAGTTTCAACAGGTGTTATTCCTTTAGCTTTTAAAATGTAGTTCATCTGGTTTAAAAATAATATTGCATCTGTCTTTATTCTCATCATTGGATTCCTCTCTCTCCATAATTCAAATGCCTCCTAATAATTTTCTCCTAAAGTCTTTTCTTTGATGTACATGAAACACCACAACACTTCCTTCAGCTCCTCTTGGTTCCATCGGATTTGAGTATTCTGTTTGTTTCCATTTTCTTGCCCGACTCCGATATTAGATAGAATTTGAAATGGTCCATGTTGAGTTTCCTCGTTATGGTTACTATTCTCTTCAGGGCTGTTAGAGACCTCTGCTCTTTCCTTCTTCCTGGTTTTGTACTGTTTTGTTTTCTAATCACCATTGCTGTTGCATGAGTACCTAGCAATGTCTTCTGTCCACTACGGTATAGCCCTGCCTGCCGCAGTAAGGCTGCTTAAAACTGAGGGTTGCCACTCTTAAGTTCACCATTCTTGGTTTCTTACTCACCACTGCAGACATGTCTGTAGTCCCATGGCATGGTAGTGTACACCTTGGACTAGGGAAATATTTTGGAAGTTTACTCCTCTAGATCCACTGTGTTTTGTTAATCAACGAGCACCTCTAGTAGTATGTGATTCTTCATCACACATGGCGGGTCTTCAAAATAGAGAGGCTATATATTTGCATCTCATGCACCTGGAGAGGGTGAAGGCAGATCCCTTTCACACTCCTTAGCCCTTTATTATTATTATTATTATTATTATTATTATTATTATTATTATTATTATTATTATTATTATTATTATTATTATTATTATTATTATCATCATCATCATC
>Ga0268261_10004383_pt1 | contig 10566 bp, 7 predicted proteins | sample TergutNc150P1_FD_190353 | JGI IMG/M metagenome (GOLD analysis project Ga0268261, IMG submission 190353) | Nasutitermes corniger P1 segment gut microbial community from laboratory colony in Florida, USA - Nc150 P1 (SPAdes) (version 2) | ecosystem: Host-associated > Arthropoda: Insects > Digestive...
GTGATCTAGAAACATCAAGAATGGGTGCTCCATATATATATGACATTAGTCGCCTAAAGGTTAATAATTTAACCCTTATCCTGCTAACGTGGAGGAAATGGTGAGCTCCTAATAATGCCAGCAAATAGCAGATGGGATTTAATTCGGGGTTTAAAGGGTTAATTAAAATTGCCCTGTGATTGTTTAATGTATTTTGATCCTTCAGTGTGATGGAAAGGAAGCAGTGTGTTGGCAGTTCCTGAACTGAATTTAATTTAGTCACTCAAAACATTCAGTGTACATGACTTGTTTGTTACCTGATAATTATGATTTGTGTTCGTAGGTGTGCTCTTCCGCCAGACTGGTTTATCATTCATATACCTACTCCTCCTGCTGCTGCTGCCCAGGGTGAGGATACCCACACAGAAAACCATGGCTGGTGAGTGTTGCAGTGTGGGGTGTATGCAGTGTCACCTTAGCAACTATTAAAGGTCCTCTTTTTGTGTGGCCTCTTTTAGGGTTGCAGATGATCAGGCAATGTAGATTTTAATATCAGTTGTAGGACTAGTAGCTTCTACATGATTTTGTAACACTCATAAAATGGCACTGTGTATCATGTATTTCAGGTGCCACAGGACGGTATCTGCAGGCAGTGATGGTTTTAAGTGTCCTCATATCGATTGCACAAGTTTCCTTCCAGATTGTGCTGTTGTCTATGCCACCATACGGAGACTTTCTAAAAGACAACAGTAAGTACTTCCAGAAATTGGTATAAATGAAAGTTTTAATAGACAACTGATATGAAATTATATAACATTAATTTAAGATGTGCCAGAAATAATAGTCACTCATTAAAAATACTGATATGGGGATTGCAGTGTTGGACTTGAAATAACACCTTTAATACAGGCTATCTCTTTTCCACATGTAATCGTAACGTTTTGCTTATTGTAATTATGCATAACCACTTTCGGTCATGATTGTTCCCCATTATCTTATGTCTTCATCTTTTTTCTCTTTCTAACTCTCTTTCCCATCCTTCCCCTGTCTCTTTTTTGTATGCTCCTTCACCTCAGAACTGCTGTTTCATATTTGGTATGCTCTGGAGTTTAAATCTTGCCCTGTAGGCCTGTTGCATTAACTGAGGTTTATCATTATTTTCTTTCGTCTTAACAAGATGATACTGGGGTTGTGCCTTGAAATGTATCATGACCTCTCCCTCCCATTTCCTTTCCAATGCATCTTATGCATAAATCATCCTACTTTCCGGTATTACACTCTGTTTAAAAAGTATTTATTTTTACTGGCACATATTTTGCTCTACTGTTATTTATATGTAATCCACCAAGCAAGCAAGGAAGCAAATGAGCAGTAAAGTTTATTCAAGCAGTTATAACATGTATGTGGGAGGTGTTTGGTTTAGATCTGGGTCTTGACAATGGCTATCCTGACAGATTGTGATGTTTTTCTGCTTCAAGGCAGATGCTGGGATAGTATCCCCACATGGCCATGACAGCTTCCAGCACCATAAAATAAGCCGTGCCTAAGTGACTAAATAAATAATAAGTAAATGGTAAAATGTACAAAGTACTTAATTAATATTCTCTATGTGCCAATGGTCTGGCCTTGACTTGGAATCCATTTTTCTAAATTACCATCATGTGAGTAAACCAGTTTGTGCTACTACACCATTTGCATAAATTAACTGAATGAAAATCCAAAGTTATCTGATGGGTAACTGATATAACATTCGCATGATATATTCGTTTTTTCCACTTTTATTGTCAGGAACACAGACAGTATTTTTTGGCATTAATCACCATATTCATGAAACTTGCATAGAGTGTGTTTGACCATAACTTGAAAGATCAGGCAAGCAGTGGTTATTTGAATATTATGTCTTGCAGACACAACAGAAACCATCTTGCGACATATTGGTTTAATTCGACTAGATGGTGTTCGGGTGGAGGATGGCTTTCGTTACATTGCTCCAGAAGTGCTGATGCTAATAACTTCCATTGCTGTGTATGTGTGTTGTAAAAAATTGTCAGCAGAAACTGCACCTAGCCGTGCTTCATCAGCCAGTGCTCCCTCGACAGCTGCTATCCTGCCACCTGTAATGAGCACTGTGGCATATCATAATAGACGCAAGGCATTTTTTATCACAGTAGGTAAGTGACATTGTGTGTTTGTGCAGGCAGCAGTACAAATATACCCGTAGAATGTGGACAGATTGTCATCAACACATTGTTCTTTTATGCTGCAAGAGCAGAAAAGTAAGGAAGTGTGTGTGTTGGTGTGTGGATGTACACCTAGTTTGAGTGCCAGCCCAGATTACTGTTTATCCTGACTGAAGATTTCCATGGTTTTACTCGTTTTACCATGGGAAGTTCCATTATAGTGCCTTCATGTAGGCTGTGATTGTTTTGTTATTATTTGTGGCCATCTTCCTAATGCTGTATAAGGCATGAAATAGAAACATCATTAAGTAACTCACCAAGCAAGACTAAAAATCTGTTGGTGTGCTCACAAAAATAATGTGCTTACACAGGTGAAGTGTCTGATTTTGCAAGCAGTATGTGATACCAGTTTTTTTTTTTTTTCTTTTTTTTGGCAGTATGTGGTAGTGCATCACACTGGAATTTTCTTCATAAAATAAGTTTCACCTCCTCTTGTCAGTACGATAAATGTTTCTGGAAAAGAGGAACATTTTTTCACATTTCACAACTATAAACCGTAAATGGACCTAAACAGTAATTTATTCAGACAACAATATGTTTCAGGTAAATGTGTAGCACTGGCATCATTATGTCTAGCAGGCATATTGCGGCCTTCGGCTTTAAATGGTGTCTATTTTCTTGTATTCCTGGGTGGTATGACATGGTGGTCATGCTACAAGGAACTGCATCGCCCGTTTGGCATGGTGCTGCAGTGTGTTCAGGTGCTGGCAGGCCTGCACATCGTGGCATTGTTTGTTGTTCAGTTACAGTGGATTCAAGTATTTCTCACATCTGACTGTAATTACTGCAGGTTGGTAACCCTCTCTCAAATATTATAGTGAATTTTAAGTATAAGTTGTGGCCTAGCTGGAGTAATCATTCTGTAGACGCTTGTCCGCAAGTTGATGGTAAGCACTTTAAAATACTGACAGCTAAATTTAATGACCCGAGGGTCTAAATATGCCAGTCACAGTGGCCATACAGAATGCAGCATACAGGATCTTAAATATTGTAAATCAGGGATTTCAGGTTTAATTTCTGCTTGGACCATAACACACACACACACACATATCCTATTTCTTTGTGCACTGTGTTCTCCAGTGCAGACAGGGCCTTGTTGTGGGCCTTTTTGTTTTGGAAGGAATCCTTGTAGTGTCTGAAGGCTTTATTGTTTCATAGGTTGTCTGAACCAGAACGGTTCATAGGGTCTGATATATAGTAACCAAGGAAGAATATTTTGAATAGAGCATGTCTTTGTTTTCTTGCACAGTATTTCGACTAGTAGCCTATGGACCCATTGTTTCAGAGTCTCCCAAATCTGCGAACATGATACACTCTTAATACAAATACAAGTGTACAGTGCATGGAACAAGGATTTTCTTCCATCGTGTCTATTAAGTATTCAAGGACCCAAACTGTAATACATGATTTTATTTATTTGTACCTGATGGTCGTTACCACTTTCATGTTACGAGAAATTTACAAAATGAATGTATTGGTGTCTCCGTTGTATTAGTTTGTTTCTTGTACAAAATGGAATTTTTGTGTCTGTGAACCAGGTAAAGCAGACAAAGTGAAAGGGGCACATAGGAAGACACTGTTGGGAGGGCTGAGGAAATGTGGTGCAGGTACAGAATTCTGAATGGTTTTGTGAAATGATAAATTTGGGAAGCACTGATCTGTGGCAGGGAATGGTATGGTACGGGGTTTGGATCCATCTCATATGGTTCTCCATTTATTTAGAGATAGATGTCAGCTGCATGGGTCATACAGCATTCAAATTGCAGAGCGAATGTAAATGCATAAATTGAGAATTGTATGGTCTTGGCATATTTTAAGTTCCATCCCAGCAGTTTATTTTAGTAACTGTGGAAGATGCCATTCCGTCTGTTTCCTGCAGTGTCAGAAGAAAACAACAGTATTCCTGTTAGTGTTAAGTAGTATCAAGGATGAGATTTGAAAGAAGGACCTCCCACATTTTATGTAGCAGGAGTGCCAGCCATGCAGCTGTGGTGTCCATTGTGTGTAACTCTACGTGGTTTTGTTCACAGGTATTTGGGTCTGACTTTCCTGATGAAGACAAATGAAAGTGATCCACGCATGCAGGATTTTGTCAGTGCCGAGTGGGCTTCCTTTCTCAATCCAGTTGCTTTGTTGTGGCTATACTACATCTTGGGCATTGAATCATATTTCCTTCTTCAGCCAAGAGTAAGTAGCTTGTATTATGACTGATTCATTGTTTACAGAAATGAATAGAACCCAAGTCTGAACTTATTTGGTTTCAAAATATTGATAATTAATTTGTTATCAAGCAAGCCAGTCACAGCACAATTTTATGGCTGAAACCATAACATGGGAGCAGAGGAATGGAGAGATGCTGTCGTGATATTAGTAGAGTTATGATACATGATGTTTTATTTCAACTAATCTGTTATTTTGTTACAACTAATTTTCAGCCCTTTGCATTCTGCACATAAAATATCCTTCCTTAAAAAGACTGATGTCTGAGATCATTGAAAGAAGCATGTCCTGATGCCTCTTAGTGTTTGAAGCTAACTATCCATTGGTTTTGAACAATATACACTCTATTATACCTTGAAAATATGCTAAAAGATGCAGTGTCATTGAATGCAAGGAGTTAATGTTCTTACAGTGTAATTCCATGTGAATTTCATCTCCTCCTCCTCTTCATTCCTCCTCATCCTTATATTCAAAGTGCATTGGTCAATGACTGAAACTTTGTGCCTGATTCTGCCCTTCCTCATTTCCATACCCCTAATGTCATGAAAATTTATTGCTTTTGTGCAAGATCAACCTTCATTTACATTATCCACTTGAGTGAATTAGCACAGCAATAGCATGTCTGACCTATATTGAGGTGATATTCAGTTAAAATTTAAGCAAGATAGTAGTAAGTAGTAGTAGTAGTAGTAGTAGTATCACTACTGGTACTTGTTAACCTGCTACCTGTGTGTCCCTCCAGCACCTTCAGACACTGCTAAGTGAAATGGGTCATGACATTGGTGCATGGTCTGAACCACATAATACAAAAACTCTTGGATTTGCATCTCTGGCTTTTCATTCAGTATTGTGCATAATATAAGAGAAGATTTATGGATAACAATCTTGCCTTTTTAATGCAACTAACTGCTTCACTGAAAGCATTGGCATGCTTTGTAGCTGTTGGTGATTGACTGAGTGTGAGGTTACGTGGTCGGACATTAAATTTTGCGAACTCGCCACCACGTGCTTTTCATGGCAGCACTTGACAAAAGCCTTAGTATGGTTTGATGATGTTGACATATCAGTGTTTCACAGCTGTGTTGTTGTTGATCTATGGCAGTCTCTTTCCAAGAGGCATCTCTTACTGTCTGCGTGCGTTTTGGTGTGCTGTCGTGAGAATGTCAGAGCTTGAATTAGAGCAGCGAATGAACATTAAATTTCTTGTTAAACTTGGAAAGAGTGGAAACGAAATCAGAGAGATGTTAGTGCAAGTTTACGGGGATAATGCTGTGAAGAAAACAGCTAATTACAAGTGGGTAAAACATTTTTCTGAGGGAAGAGAAAGTGTCACTGATGAAAAGAGATCAGGACAGCCAGCAACAAGCAGAACTGAAGAAAACATTGCAAAAATTCATGAAATTGTGTGTGAAAATCGTCGGCTGACTGTCAGGAGCATAGCAGAGCAAGTGAACCTCGACAGAGAAACAGTTAGGAAAATCTTAACTGAAGATCTTTACATGAGGAAGTTGTGTGCAAAAATGGTCCCAAAGGAGCTCACTGAAGACAAAAGCAAAGAAGAGTCACAATTTGCCAAGACCTTTTGGAGAGGCAAGATGACATTTTGGGCCGTGTCATCACAGGTGATGATGAAACAGGGGTCTACCAATACAACCCTGAAACAAAGCGGCAAAGTGCACAATGGAAGACTACCAATTCCTCACGACCAAAAAAATTCTGTCAGTTCAAATCAAGAGTCAAAACAATGTTGCTGGCTTTTTTTTATATTAGAGGGATTGTTCATTATGAATTTGTACCAACTAGACAAACAGTCAACCAGGTTTACTATTTGGAAGTACTGGGAAGGCTGCGTGAAAGAGTTAGATGGAAACGACCCAAACTTTTTGCCAACAACTCGTGGATCTAATCACGACAATGCACCTGCTCCCATGGCACTGTCTGTGAGGGAGTTTTTAGCTACTAAACAAATAACTGTGTTGGAACACCCTGCCTATTCACCGGATCTAACCCCCAGTGATTTTCTTCTGTTCCCGAAGATAAAGGAAATATTGAAAGGAAGGCATTTTGATGACATTGATGACATCAGGAGTAGTACAACGGCCACTCTGAAGGCCATTCCACAAAACCAGTTCCAAAATTGTTTTGAAGGGTGCACTAGGCACTGGCATCGATGCATAGCTTCCCAAGGGGAGTACTTTGAAGGCGACCATGGTGGTATTCAGCAATGACGTATGTAACACTTTTACCATGATGATTTTGCAAACTTTATTGTCAGACCACGTACGTAATTACACCGTTTATATTACTGTTTATTCTGTATAACCACATCTGCAACTTATATGGCGCTGAATGAGTTGGGGAGATGACCATATGGTTCTGTTTCATTATTGACCCAGAGTGACTGAGAAAGTTATGAAAGACTTCACTCACGATAGGCTTTATGCCAGCAGAGATTTGAACTGTATACAGTCTTAATGCTACAGTAACCTGAAATTTCAATCTGCCTGTGTTATGACAGCCAGCCCTATGAAAGTAAATAGTAGAGCCAGTTACTGAAAAGTAAAATGTGTGAAATATACCTCACAAAGTTGGCATTCTTGATGATTGTTGGCATTGTTTGTCATAATTGCAGCATAAAGTCTGGTGATAGGTAATGGACATGTGATTAGTATATAACAGCCCAGTATACCATAATTGAGTGTATTTTAAAAGGTAACAGAAACCTTATAAGTCTGGTTATGGGTGAAACAAAACAGCCTTGCTGTTGCCTTTAACTGTGTAGATACATGGCAGAGAAATAATGATGTCATGTAAACATGACAGAAACATGAAAAAGTTGCATAGAATTCTTGAAGGTAACAGTGGTTTGTGTGTTGGTGTCAGTCTCAAAACATCAAGAATGTATACAAGAAATTATACAAAGTGTCTGCTTGTCATTTTATTGGTCCACAAGGAGAAATTTGGAAAATTTTGAAGGTTTGTGACAGTGGTTGGTAAATAGCTATGTTGACTGCTGCACCAACTCTGGTTATTTGTGTCTTCAGTCTTAATTTCTGTTCTCTCCCCACACAGGTACTACTATATTATATGTTTTTATGACCTCTTGAATCCACTAGTATGTTCAGAGGACATTAATTGTAAAGGCAGTAGACTTCTTCCCCTAAAATTGAGAGAATCATCTAAGGTACCACCTTAAATGCTTAAACCAGCAAAGGGGAAGATGTCATTGTGTGTAAACACTATGCTATGAAGGAATGGGGTGAATAGAGATGAAGCTTTCCATATTCTTAGTGTTTGCACTTGTTGGATGTAAGTGGCCAGCTTCACACTGAGGCTGCTTATCTCTAACGAAGAATCCCCAGGGGTTATGCTAAGAAGAGGCTCCAACCACTGGTCTTGACGCAGTAATAAAAATAAAAATTTGGTAGGGATCAAATACCACTCATCCAGCTTGTAGCCAGTCCATTTTCTGTTTGATTAATTCTGACCCATTGTTTAGTATTTATCAGAACAATCTTCCTAGGAAGAGCTGTTAGTATGTGAAAATGTAGCTTTGAAGTGACTGAAATAACCATAATCTCTTTGTCCCAACATCTTACACATTTCATATTATTGTGGTCTGCTGGGTTTTGACATCATGCAGTGTAGTTTTTGGTTAGCAGTGTTCTGGGGTACCCTGCTGTTCATTCTATTGCCACATTGCTGGAGGCAGCAAGTTCTTCCAGAATGTTGATAACACCATACCAGACTACATGTGTATTATAACCCAAAAGACCACTGCCCTGTAAACATTGATGTGCTAGCCTCAAAACAAATCACAGATACAACTATTACAAAATCATTCATCACAGTATAGTGTGTAGCATGACTGTATTTGAGTAACTGAATTACCCATTTGTTATCTGTGCCAGTTAATAAGCTGTACTGATTGGAATTACTCTTGATTTTCCTCATTTCCTGCAGGCAAATTCTGCTGTTATGCTACAGAGTGCGGCATGACCATTTCCCATTTTAGTATCTACTCTAATTTTATGCTTTGTAACCAGTGCAGTTTGCAAAGGGTTATTAAGTGAACAAGAAACAACTGAGATATCTGCAAAAAGGCTGAAGTTCTGGAATCAAATTTTCTCACAGTTCTGTTTTTAGTTATGACTGTTGTGTCAGCATTTCTTTCAGCTTTGTATTTATTTAAACTGACTGGCATTTCCAACTAATGCAGAATTTGCTTTGTGAGAGGCAGATGCTGCATTGTTGTGATGGTGGTACTCAGCACGGTCATCATGGTGACAGACGCTGTTTCCAGTTTGACCTAATTCTGCAGTGGCTTTCATGGGCATATTTCATCTCCTTTTCTTACTACCGCAGTATAACGATGGGTCGCAATAAAGAATTATGTACCCCACTGCCATAAAGGCTTGTCAGTAACCAGATTCAAGGAAATTTTCACATTTCTTATTGCATCTATGTATTCTGAATGTCCCTAGTTGTACCAGAATACATTTTTTTGAAACATTAACATTATTAAGTAGAACTTTGCTTACTAGTTACTATGCTACCTGTAGTTACTGGAATTCAAAAGTGGAGCTGCTGTTGTTGTTCCAGGTTTTGTCTGCCCTATTGCTAATACCAGTTGCAGTAAATTAAAAATTACAAACCTGGGATGGCCTCCAGTATAGTAACATTGATGTAATATTTCGTCAGAATTTGTTACCAATTACCAAGTTGAAACATGCCTGTGGGCGTGAGTGCATGTGCACGCACGCACGCACGCACGCGTGACAGAGATGGACAGGTGGATGGATGTGCACATGCTTGTAAACGCATTGATGTTCAGCTATAATAAAGCTGTCCTTCTGCATGCTGTACATGCATATAGGAGAGGAGGCTAGAGGTATAGATCCACTCATTCTTAACCTCAGTGCTAGATGGATGTGAGTGGTCAACTTCACAAACTGGGGAAGAACCCAGAGTACCCATTGAATAGGGGGCTGGGTTGGTCCCAGAGCCAGTCTGAACCTGTTGGAGAATAGAAAAATCTGACCCTACTTTGAATCATCATCTCAGAAATGTCTAGCCTAGTTCTAAGGCCCACCCAGCCTCCTGTGTATTGGACACTTGGAACAAAGCAGGTGGGATTTGAAGGTGGCCACTCCTGTATGTTGTCATGATTAAGAGTGGATGGAGCTATACGTCTGCTCCCACTATATACCAGGGTGAGCACAGGGGCAACTTTACCCTTGTACTCAAGTAAATATGGTATTAATTTAGACATTTGTGGTGGTTACCTGTTGGGTGCCAGAATTAATTACAAACGTGCTGACTAAAAATAATCTTTTTTCACTCGGTTGGACACATCAGCTACAGAGGTGTGTATATCCTTCAGAGCTCCACAGGAACTTCCCGTAATTGGCACATTCTTGGTTTGACTTTACCAGATGTGTGGCATTTTAACAACACAATGCTTATCGATTGTAGTTGACATTAGGCTCCACAGGATTACTGGTGACTTCTTGGAGTGATTTGTGTGTGGTGTATGTTTTTGCTTAGAATGTATGATAGAGCAGAGAAATGGTATGTGCATGCTTCCTTTTTACCACAGCATGCATTTGCAGTGTGTGTGGTGTTTCAGCACATCACAGGTGAATCTGACTGACATTTCAGGACAGGTGCAACGAAGAGTTCACGAACATAGGTGGGATGCAACGTGTCCCATTGTCCCGTCAGCTGTCAATCCGCTTCTCACAACAACGGAAGCTAACCCTTTCCCGTAACACTACTAACAGATGGCGCTCAGCCACTCGAAAAGTCCGAGTATGTAAGGCAGTACTCAACTTTGCACTCTGCACTGTCAGAGCAAATGCACTGGTGTTTCTGTTGTTTGTAATTACTTTTTGTCCAAAAGTTTGTTGGTTGCTTGTCTAAAGCATGGAGATGTTGCACAATTTTTGTCTCTTTGCCTTTTCCTTTTTTTTTTTTTTTATTGCAGTCTCTTGATTGTCACTGCTGGTGGAGCAGTGTTCATATTTAACAAAATCTTATTGGATTAGTGTCTTGGGATTTTATTTCAATTTATATTACTACCTTGAATTAAATTTGTTATTGGTGTGTGTGTGTGTGTGTGTATATA